>Ga0302186_10003259_pt1 | contig 11968 bp, 9 predicted proteins | sample II_Bog_E1_2_FD_198782 | JGI IMG/M metagenome (GOLD analysis project Ga0302186, IMG submission 198782) | Peat permafrost microbial communities from Stordalen Mire near Abisko, Sweden - II_Bog_E1_1 | ecosystem: Environmental > Terrestrial > Soil > Wetlands > Peat | place: Sweden: Abisko, Stordalen...
AGCGCAAATAGGGTCAATTTCAGTAACAATTACACGGGCGCCTGCACCACTTAACGATTGTGCTGAACCTTTGCCCACATCACCATAACCGGCAACAACGGCAACCTTACCTGCCATCATAATATCCGTAGCGCGGCGGATTGCATCTACTAAAGATTCTTTACAACCGTATTTATTATCAAATTTAGATTTGGTAACAGAGTCATTAACGTTAATTGCAGGAACGGGTAATGTTCCGTTCTTCATACGTTCGTATAAACGGTGAACTCCTGTAGTGGTTTCTTCTGAAATACCCTTAATATGAGTAATCAGTTCAGGATAAGTATCTAAAATAACGTTGGTTAAGTCGCCACCGTCATCCAAAATCATATTTAATGGCTTATCTGCGCTACCGAAAAATAAAGTTTGTTCAATGCACCAGTTATAATCTTCTTCGCTTAAACCTTTCCATGCAAAAACCGGTACTCCCGCAGCAGCAATAGCAGCAGCAGCGTGATCTTGTGTTGAAAAGATGTTGCAAGAGCTCCAGCGTACTTCAGCGCCCAATTCAACCAATGTTTCAATTAACACAGCGGTTTGAATGGTCATGTGTAAGCAACCTGCAATGCGGGCGCCTTTTAAAGGTTGTTGTGCGCCATATTCTTTGCGTATGGCCATCAAGCCCGGCATTTCGGCTTCAGCTAATTTAATTTCTTTACGGCCCCATTCAGCCAAAGACATGTCTTTTACTTTATAAGGAAGTTTAAAATCTATACTGGTTTTTGTATTCATTTTTTTAGAGGAATTTTAGTGAAAATCAAGGCAGCAAAAATAGAAAAAAAGCCTCATAAAACCTAATTGATAAGTCATTGATTAATAGTTAATTGTTAAGCGTATGTTAACTTGATGCTCGCACCTATTAACTATTAACGCTTAACAATTAACTTTCTGATAAATGTTCGCTGTTTACTGTTCACCGATTACTATCTTTGCGCCTCATTTTAAAAATCATTTAAAACATGGCTTTACAAGCCGGAATAGTCGGGCTTCCAAACGTAGGCAAATCAACGTTGTTTAATGCGCTGTCTAATGCAAAGGCACAGGCTGCTAATTTCCCTTTTTGCACTATAGAACCTAATTTAGGTACTATAACTGTTCCTGATGACAGGTTAACCAAGTTGGCTGAATTGATAAACCCTAAAAAAATTATTCCTACCACCATAGAAATTGTTGACATAGCCGGGTTAGTTAAAGGAGCCAGCAAGGGAGAGGGGTTAGGCAATCAGTTCTTAAGTCATATTCGTGCTGTTGATGCTATAATTCATGTGGTGCGCTGCTTTGATGACGATAATGTTATTCATGTGGATGGCAATGTTAATCCAATACGCGATAAAGAGATTATAGATTATGAACTCCAGATTAAAGACCTTGAAACCATAGACAAGAAAATTTCTAAGACTGAAAAACTAGTTAAAACCGGTGACAGGGAGATAAAACGCTGCATGGATGTTTTGGAAGTTTACAAGAAACATTTAGAAAGTGGAAACTCTGCCCGCTCTGCCGCAGTGGCTGAAGAAGATAAAAAATATATTGCCGATTGTTTTTTGTTGACTGCGAAGCCGGTGCTGTATGTGTGCAATGTGGCAGAAGGAGATGTACTTAAAGGCAATCATTATGTGGAAGAGTTGACCAATGCAGTAAAAAATGAGAACGCTGAAATATTAATTATTAGCGCCAATATTGAAGCGGAGATAGCGGGGTTAGAACATCTTGCCGACCGCATTTTATTTCTTAAAGATTTAGGGTTAACAGAACCGGGTGTAAATAAATTAATAAAATCAGCTTATAAATTGCTTAACCTTATAACCTATATAACTGCCGGCGAACCCGAGGTAAGAGCCTGGACCATACATAAAGGAATGGTTGCGCCACAAGCTGCAGGAGTAATACATACTGATTTTGAAAAAGGATTTATACGCGCCGAAGTGATTGCTTACCATGATTATATTAAATTAGGCTCGGAGGCTGCCTGCCGCGATGCGGGTAAACTGCGCCTTGAAGGGAAGGAGTATATTGTGCAGGATGGCGATGTTATGCACTTTAGGTTTAATGTATAAGAAAGGATATTTTTTTTGCTTCATATATAGATACAAAGGAAATTTCCTGGTTTCCTTCTAATATTTCCTGGCTTTTAAATGAATTTCATTTTGCCCTAATTTAGGCCTAATAATTATTGGGTATAGCTTGTATATATCAAAACCATTTATCAACTTTACTATGCTTTAATTTTATTTGTTATAAATAAACAAAACCTCTTATGAAAAAACACTTACTATTTCTTTTCTCCTGTCTTTTGATCTTTACAGTGGCTAAAGCTCAACCCGGCTTTATAAATACCATTGCAGGCGGTGGTGTGGGTGATAATTCTTTGGCTATAAATGCTAATCTGCAACTACCATTTTGTGTTGCCACAGATAGGGCAGGTAACGTGTATATCGACGACTTGGTTAATCAAAGAATACGAAAAATAACACGTTCAACCGGTATTATTTCTACTATTGCAGGTAACGGAAAAGCCGGCTATGATGGCGATGATGGGCTTGCAACTGACGCTGAACTAAATTACCCTAGGGGAGTGGCTGTGGATTCTGCAGGAAATGTTTACATTGCTGATGCGGTTAATAGCAGAGTGAGAAGAGTGGATGCTCAGTCTGGCGTTATAACTACATACGCTGGTGGTGGAACAGGTGGTTTAGGAGATGGCGGTAAAGCTATTGAGTGTTCTATGTCTGAACCTTGGGGCGTTGCATTAGATAAACATGGTAATCTTTTTATTGCTGATACTTACAATCAAAGAGTACGCGAAGTAAACGCAAAAACAGGTATAATTAATACTATTGCAGGAAATGGACAGTTTGGTAGCGGGGGAGATGGCGATTCAGCTATTCATGCCCAATTTGGATATCCGGTAGGATTAGCCGTGGACACGGCCGGTAATGTTTATATAGTTGATCAGGATAATTGTAAAGTAAGAGAAGTGTATGCCAGCAATGCTATAATTAATACCATAGCAGGTACAGGTAGTTTCTCATACAGCGGTGATGGCGGCTTAGCTATTTATGCCAGTATATATATTCCGTCTGGCGTGGCAGTGGATGATTCAAATAATGTTTATGTGACTGGTATCTATGAATCAAGAGTACGTAAAATAACAGCCGCTACAGGTATAATTAATACCATAGCAGGTAACGGGCAATTCAGATATACTTCGGATGGGGGGCTAGCAGATACGACAAGTTTATATTTTCCGACAGGCGTAGCTTTGGATGCCCATAGAAATGTATTTATAGCCGATTTTGAAAGCAATAGAATACGTCAGATTGATACACTTGGCATCATTCATACATTTGCCGGCGGTGCCGGTGTAGGTGATGGTGGTTCGGCTCTTTCAGCGGCGTTGAGCTACCCGGTTAATGTTGCAGTTGATAAGTCGAGCAATGTATATATTGCTGATATGGAAAATAACAGGGTTCGTAAGATCACCACCTCAACCGGAATTATATCTACGATTGCAGGGAGTGGGATTTCAAAATATAATAATGATGGAGGATTGGCAGATACCTCAAGTTTGTATTTGCCGACGGGTGTAGCGTTTGATGATAGTGAGAATGTATATATTTTATGTTCAGGTGATGCCAGGCTACGTAAAGTAAATGCACTTACAGGTAAAATTTCGACCGTTGCTAATATTTACGGTGTTCAGGGCTATTCGGGTGATAATATTCCTGATTCAACGGCTGAGTTTTATTTTGCTCCTTATGTCGTACTAAATTTATACTATTACTATCCGTTAAATTACGGAGTAACTCTTGATAAACAGGGCAATATCTATATTGCAGATGGTAATAACCGTATACGTAAAATAACGTCCTCTACCGGTATAATAACTACTGTTGCGGGCAATGGTACGCCGGGGGTTGATGGAGATGGAGGACAAGCTACTAACGCCCAGTTGAATAATCCAACCAATGTAGCATTTGACGATTCAGGAAATATGTACATTGCTGATTTTGGTAATTATAGAATTCGTAAGGTAGACGCCTCTACGGGTAATATTACTACAGTTGCAGGTGGCGGAATCAATGTTCTGGAATCGGGCATGGCCACTAGTGCTTTATTATACCCATCAGCAATTGCAATAGATACTTTTGGCAATATGTATGTAACTAATTGGTATAATAACCTGGTACAAGTGGTTAATTTGTCTACGGGGTTTTTAAATACGGTTACAGGTATAGGGGTTGAAGGTTATAGCGGAGATGGTGGACTGGCTAAAAATGCTGAGGTGAATTACCCATACGGTGTAGCTCTTGATGCCAGCAGAAACATTTATATTGCTGATACCTATAACAACGTTATTCGCGAAATAAATGCCTTCTCTAATATTGGCCCGGCCGGAATAGAACAATTGTCTGATGCAAATAGTATAAGTGTTTATCCTAATCCTGCAAATAGCAATGTAAATGTTGCAATAGGAACAGGTATTATTTCAGGTAATGGTACCATAAGAGTATGTGATGTTACCGGAAGAGAAATGATTGAAATGAATAAGTATATAAATTCCGGTTCTACTGTTGCAATAGATATATCTTCATTTTCAGCAGGTGTGTACTTTGTTACATTAAATATCGGTCAGTATTCTTCAGTTGCAAAAGTTATAAAGCAATAATTTGATTAGCTAACAATAATTTTAATCAAAGCCTTCTTTATGAAGGCTTTGCTTTTTTATTTAATAGAGATGAGCGATTAGGTAATTAATAAACTTAGTAAGTAAGCTGGTTGATAATAGTGATTATATAAAAACGAATATATGATAATTGCAGGAATATTATAAAACTATAGATATTGTAATTTTTTTTAGGAGTTTATGTATACGAATAAAAAAACCTTCTACATAAAAATGCATAAGGTTTAAGTATTAAAAAAATCTTATTCTAATTCTGTTTTACTACAGAGAAAGTTGCGCTGCCATTTTTATTTGCAACTGTTATAAAATATACTCCATCAGGCATGGCTTTCATGTCGATGGTGTTGGAGTAGTTTAATGATTGTTTTGAATAAACTGTTTGCCCAAGAACATTGGTAAGTTGAAGGGTCCAATCATTTGTAGAGCTTACAGATGAACGAATTTGGATAGAAAGATTTGTGCTAAATGGGTTTGGAAATAACTGAATAGCATTTTTAATAACCCAATCAGCAATATTTGTTGTTGAATCCGATTTGCTGCTGCACCCATTAGCTACATTTATAACAGAAACGGTATACCACCCATGTGGCCGCCCTTTGATTACCAATGTTTGCCGGGTTGAATCAACAAGAAGCGTATCGTTAAAATACCATTGATTACCTACCCCTGCACTGGATATAAGTGAATCGCCCGTTACAGATATAGATATTGTTGGTTTATTAGGAGCAGGAACTATTGTAAGTATCTCTTGGGTGGTTCCTCCACAACTGCCGGAGCCGCTGGTTATAGTATAGGTAACGGTTGCAGTTGGTGTGGCTATAACAGTGTCTCCTGTTGTTGTATTAAGCCCTGTAGAGGGACTCCAGGTATAACCTGCCCCTCCGGTCGCTATCAATGTAATACTTTGACCACTACATGCTGTTGGAGCATTGGGATTTATTATTAATGATTGAGCGCATCCTGTTATTTTACGTATTCTGTTATTTTGTAAGTCGGCCACATAAGTATTACCGGCTGTATCTACAACAAGGCCATTGGGTTTATCAAGTGAGGCTGCTGTTGCGGGGCCATTGTCGCCAGAATAACCCTGTGACCCATCACCTGCAATTGTGCTTATAATACCACCATTTACCTTGCGAATGCGTTGATTGCCCCAATCTGAAATGTAAATATTGTTTGCTGCATCTAAAGCAACCCCTGCAGGGTCATTAAGGCCTGCGGCAGTTGCTGCTCCTCCATCACCTGAAAATTGACCGGTACCATTGCCAGCAACGGTATTAATAATATTTGTAGACGATGTGACTTTACGTATAACACTATTACTAAAATCTGCAATATAAATATTGTCTGAATCGTCTAAAGCAATACCTTCAGGACCTGAAAGCTTTGCTAACGTTGCGGCTCCACCATCTCCTGAATAACCTACTGTGCCCTGTCCCACAACAGTAGTAATGACACCTCCGCTTATTTTTCGAACACGAAAATTATTAAAATCAGACACATACACATTGCCTGACACATCTACGGCAACATCAAATGGAGCATTAAGTTTGGCAGAAGTTGCAGGGCCATTATCACCTGAAAATCCGGGTATTCCTGTTCCCGCAATTGTAGTTATAATGCCGGTAGATATAGTAATTTCGCGTATACAGTTGTTTCTATTATCGGCAATGTAAATATTACCGGCTGTATCTAATGCCACACCCGTAGGGTCATTAAGATTGGCTGCAGTGGCTTGCCCATTGTCACCGGCGTATCCGTTAATTCCGTTACCGGCAATTGTAGTAATAGTGCCGGAAGGAGTTATTTTTCGTACACAGTTATTAAATTCATCTGAAATATAAATGTTACCTGCTTTGTCAATAGCTACTCCCGAAGGGCTGTTAAGCTCTGCTATAGTGGCCTGGCCGCCATCTCCTGAATAGCCCGCGGTGCCGTTACCTGCATAGGTTGTAATAGTTTGCCCTTTGGCTTGAGATATTATAATTATAAATAAACTTACTGCAAGAATTTTTTTTGAAAAGACTTTTTGTAAATTATGTTTCATAGGGTGTAGGTTTATTTATAGCATAATTAAAATTACTAATACCTTGTTGGTCAAATTTAACTAGCTTTTTTCTTTTTTTACCTTTTTCTTGTATATTTTTTTGTTTATGTATTTTTCCTTGTAAACCATATATAATTTAAGGATTACAACTCTTGTTGGCTTTGTTTAAACCTGTGTTTAGTAAATTAAACTAGAAAAAATAATCCTGTAGGATAGGGATAAGTACAACAGGTAAGAACTAAATTTAGGAATTACCGGATTAAAAACAGAAATAGCTATAACTTATTTAATAATACTTTATTTTCCGCTCGGTTATTTCAATTGGTATATCGTTTGCAAGTTTTATTTGCTCTATCCAATTTCCGGCTTTATCCAAGGTGTATGAATATGAATATTTAGCTATTAACGAACCATCAGCTTTGTAGCTTTTACTTTCAGTTAAATTGCCGGAGTTATCATACGTATAAATGTTTTTCGTAGTTAATAAACTATCTTTATTATAATCGTCCTCCTCAATAGCATTACCATAAACATCATAATTGTTTCTTGTAATATTATTTAAACTTCCATCCTGGTTATAAGCTTTTTTTTCAATCGGGTTAAAGTAATTATCATACTTTGAAATGTATTTAGCGGTTAATACACCTTCAGGATCGTAGTTAAGTTGTTTAATACAGTTACCATTCGTATCATTAATAAGGATTATTCTGTTACTTAAACTGCCATCAGACTTATAACCATTTTCTTCTTTAGGGTTTCCTTTATCATCGTAGGTGTAGTTAAACTTGCTGCTTATACCACCATCAGGATTATAATTTGTCCATGTTATAAGGTAACCGCTATTATCATATTTGTAAATAATTTTTCGGATGAGATTATCGTTTGGTCCATATAAGTCTTTTTCGGTTTTATTACCCTTCGTGTCAAAATTATAGGTAGAAGCTTTTATTAGGTCGCTTTTTTGAACCTTTTCGAACTTTTCTGTAGCTTTATAAACATACTCTGACACATTGCTTACGTTGCCTTTTATGTTTGCCTTGATAAGATCATTTTTTACCTGGCCATTTGTCGTAGAGAAAAGAATAAAACTAATAAAAACCAATAATAATGCCTTCATGCTTATTTTGTTTATATACAGATAGAATGCCGCAAAAATAGTAATTCCTATGTTTCAAATTTTAAATGAATCAAAGTATACATTTTAATACTTACCGCATACTACAACTTGAGTATCATTTATAATTAATTCAATATTGACGAGTTTTATTAATAATACTATTCAAAGGTTACAAAACCTGACTAGGGATATCATCAAGCATAGTAAAACTATTTTTATCAAAATCTATTTTGCAACAATATATCTCGTGGCCATTTGTTACCAAAAGATAATTTACTTTTAGCGTAAGATTATAGCGGGCTACCTGATCGAAAGTTTTTTGTGTGATTTTTACTGAGGGGGCTTTACACTCTGCTATTAGCCAAGGCTTGCCATCCTTATTAAACACTACCACGTCGCAGCGTTTTATCATACTATTAAAATTAATAGCCATTTCCACAGCAATAAATGAACGCGAATATTGTTTCTCTTGAATTAGATAGTTGATAAGCGTTTGCCTTACATACTCTTCGGGGGTAAGCGCTACAAATTTTTTACGAAGGCTATCAAAAATATATTCAATAGAATTACGCCGTTCTATCCTAAATTGGTATTGAGGAAAAGAGATGTTAATTTTTTTCATTTTGATACAACAAATATCAGTTAAATTTAAGCGGAATTTATGATACAGAAATACGAAGAAGTAATACGTGATCTGAAAAACAAGATTTTTTCACCTATTTATTTATTAGAGGGTGAAGAATCTTATTTTATTGACCGCATTACCCAGTTAATGGAAGACACGGTATTAACACCTGCCGAACGTGATTTTAACTTGATGGTATTGTATGGCAAAGATACCACTTTGCAACAGTTGGATGATGCGTGCCGCCGTTACCCAATGTTTTCTAATTACCAGTTAATAATACTTAAGGAAGCACAAGTTTTAAAAAAGCTGGAAGAGTTGTTGCCTTATGCAGAAAAGCCTCTAAAGTCAACCATTTTGATATTATGCCATAAATATGGTAAGCTTGATAAACGCACAAAATTTGCCAAAACTATAGCGGCTAATGGTGTAGTTTTTACTTCTGACAAATTATATGAGAACAAAGTGCCGGCATGGATCACCGGTTACTTGCAACAGAAAGGTGTAAAAATATCACCTGATGCAGAAGAATTATTGGTTGAATATTTAGGTAATGACCTTGCTAAAATTGCTAATGAACTGGATAAATTATTACTGAATATTCAAGCCGGAAAGATGATTGATGTTGAAGATATTGAGAGGAATATCGGCATTAGTAAAGAGTATAATGTATTTGAATTGAATAAAGCTCTTGGAGAAAAAAATATTCTAAAAGCCAATCGTATAGTTGATTATTTTTCATCCAATCCCAAAGCTAATCCGCTGGTAGTAACACTAGGTACGTTGTATGGATTTTTTTCTAAGCTGTTCGTATTTCATCTAATAAAAAATAGTTCTGAAAAGGAAATCGCCTCTACACTTGGCATTAATCCGTTTTTCTTAAAAGAGTATAAACTGGCAGCTCAAAAATTCAACCAATCGAATACTGAGCGTACTATTGCTTTATTACAGGAATATGACCTGCGCTCCAAAGGAGTTAATAGTGGCGCGGTTTTAGAAGGTGAGTTGTTGAAAGAATTAGTTTATCGCATTTTACACTAAGTTAACGGATATGAAGAAGCTGTTGATATTATCCTGGTGCCTCTATTTTAGCGCTACATGCAAACAAATTCCTTCGTCAGAATTGGTATTTGTAAAGGCAAATAACCAATCGTGGAGTGGGGGAGCTGCCGGTTCCGGCCATGGTATAAACTATAATTTTTATTTTGTTTCAAAAAGTCACTCGCTTGCCGGGGATTCAGTTTGGGTGCAGGGTTATGTTCTACCAGTAACTACTGTAATAAGCGGAGATACTATACATTTTAGGGCTATGGCATTTTTCAAAGGGCAAATGGGAGGGCATCCGAACGATCAATTACCTCTTGTACCTAAAAAAGAAAATCCGCCATTATCGGCTACTTCGGCGGCAATAATTAGTTATTCTGTTGGTAAAATCATTAGATATGCCATAGTTACTGATATGAAAAGGCTGCAACCTATTTCTTATCCCTGAGATGATATTTTTTGCATAATGGCTATCGTAGCTTTTTTATCATCATCTATTTTTTGTTTTAACAGATCAAGCGAATCAAATTTTTCTTGGTTACGCAACTTGCTTACGAACTCTAATTTTAGCCTTTCGCCATATATCTGTTCATTAAAATCAATAAGATTGGCCTCTATTAAATGCTTGGAGCCATTAAGTGTAGGGCGATTGCCAATACTTACCATAGCATTATATTTTTTATTTCTAACATAAGCAAATGCAGCATAAACGCCGTCAGTTGGTATAAGCTTATAAATGTCATCTAAAACAATGTTTGCAGTTGGATAGCCTAAAGTGCGCCCTATTTTATCTCCATCAACAACTGTTCCTGTTAAGGGGTAATAACTGTTCAATAAATGAGTAGCACGTTCAATATCGCCTTCAATAAGAGCAATGCGAATCTTTGTTGAACTTACCTCTATATCATCAACTAACTGACGTGGTATTTCTTCAACTTCAAAACCTAATTCGGGGGCAAGTTTTCTAAGCAATTCAATACTGCCATCACGATGATGGCCAAAATAATGGTTATAGCCAATAACGATTATTTTTGGATCAAATTTTTCTTTTAAAAAATGATACACATAATCTTTAGCGGACATTTGTGAAAAAGCCAATGTAAATGGATAAATTACAAGGTGGTCAATACCAAGGGCGCTAAGTTTTTCTATTTTTTCATCTGGAGTTGAGAGTATCTTTAAACCGGTTTCTTCGGGATGTAATATTAAGCGCGGATGGGGTTCAAATGTAATAATTACACTTTCACCATTTATTTTTTTTGCTTGGTCTTTTATATGCTCAATAATGATTTGATGCCCTTTATGCACGCCATCAAATGTGCCAGTAGTTATTACAGCATTTTTAAATTCGGGTATCTCATTCGGGTTCTTGTATACTTTCATGTGGACAGATGTTCAGCATTCTTCTCTTCTTTAATTTGTTCTACGAACGTATTAATTTCAAGAGCATCTTTTAAGAAAAAATCTCCAATGCGGGTGCGGCAAAGTGATGCCAAATAAGCGCCATTATTAAGCGCTTTACCAAAATCATCGGCCAAAGAGCGAACATAAAAGCCTTTACTGCAAACTATACGAAAATGAATAAGAGGGAACTCAATTTTAGTAATTTCAAATTCACTAAGTAATACTTTTCGCTTTTCTATATCCACCTTTTCTCCTCTGCGGGCAATATCATAAAGCCGTTCGCCATCTTTTTTAACTGAAGAAAATGCAGGGGGTGATTGTAATAGTTCGCCCACAAATGTTTTTGCGGTTTTTAAAATTTGCTCTTCAGAAATTCCTTTTATGTCAAAGAAAATATCGGGTTCTTTTTCAAGATCAAAAGATGCGGTAGTGGCGCCTAAGAAAAAACTACCGGTATATTCTTTTTCCTGGTTTTGAAACTCAGAAATACGTTTGGTGAATTTACCGGTGCATATAATAAGTAAGCCGGATGCCAAAGGATCAAGTGTACCTGCATGACCCACCTTGCAACGTAACTGGTATTTTATTTTATTAACAATATCAAATGATGTCCAGCGTAATGGCTTGTTAAGCAACAATACCTGCCCATCGGCATATTTCTTTAGCATTTATACAACGCTGATCTTAACACCCAGCGCAATCAAAATTAGTAATATGCCGCCAACTACTATACGATAGTAGCCGAAATATTTTAAGCCATGGTTAGATAGAAATGAGATAAAAGTTTTAACCGCAATTAAGGCAACTATAAATGCTACCAATGAAGCAATGCCCAGCATCGCATAATCGTGATGTGAGATGCCCATAGTGCCCATGGTCTTATGAAATTTAAATAGTTTATAACCTGTAGCTATAACCATGGTTGGTACAGCAAGGAAAAATGAAAATTCAGCAGCCTGTTTGCGTCCTAATTTTTGGCTTAAGCCACCTGTAATAGTAGCTGCA
>Ga0302186_10003261_pt1 | contig 11963 bp, 11 predicted proteins | sample II_Bog_E1_2_FD_198782 | JGI IMG/M metagenome (GOLD analysis project Ga0302186, IMG submission 198782) | Peat permafrost microbial communities from Stordalen Mire near Abisko, Sweden - II_Bog_E1_1 | ecosystem: Environmental > Terrestrial > Soil > Wetlands > Peat | place: Sweden: Abisko...
TAAAAGGGAAACCCTAAAAGGGAAACCCTAAAAGGGAAACCCTAAAAGGGAAACCCTAAAAGGGAAACCCTAAAAGGGAAACCCTAAAAGGGAAACCCTAAAAGGGAAACCCTAAAAGGGAAACCCATGGGGCTTCATACGCGAAACAATTATAGTTACAGCTTCACCTGCAGTGCTTTGCGCATAAGCCCCACAATCTTAGAAACAATTAACTAAAGTTACAACTATATTTTTATATTAAATATATGGGTATTTAAGTATTACTCAAAAATTTTATGCTAAATCAGAAGTACTATATTTTAAAAAAAAAAAATTAAACATATATTTACTAATGTACCTATATAAAATATAATTGTTAATAACTGTACAAAAAAAACCTTATAATTAAAAGTAGCTGATTTAAAAAAATAATTAAAATAATACGTTACATTTACAAAAATTTTTTTTGTAAAATGTTCCACCATATATTTTTCACAGAAAAATTGTGCTGAATATATAAGTACATTACGTACAATTGCTTCAAATACATTTTTCAAAAAAAAATCAATATAAAACCCAGATTGTGCAGCTCGTTTGAAGTCTTCAGTCAAAAAAAAAGAATACAACACTAGTATTAAAAATAAAAAATTACTTTATAACTGTATCTGCTTGATGCCCGCTATATATTTTTTTATATAGTAGACGTCTCTTTTTAAAATAAATCTCATGTCCCTCTGAAAAAAAAAAAGTAAACAAATAAAAAAATAACCAAAAAACCATAGCAAAAAAAGCTATAGTTTGAATTGTTATAACAAAGTAAGTATGAAATACTTCATACATTCAGTACAAAACATAAAGTGGTAACTTTGTAAAAAAAAAAAGGGTTACTGATTTAGCATTAAATTCAACACTATATAAAACGTCCAAAAACGCCTCATTACCTAGAAGTATGCGATAATCAAAACCAAAGTAGAAAATAAATTCCTGCAATGATCCAGCTGCAATTAGCATAAGTAGTATTCTGGCTAATTGTATCAACACTCTAATAAAGTATGCAAATGTATTTATGATGTCATATAATAGCTCTGCTGCTAACATAGCGGTAGGCCCAGAACCACGCAAATACACAAAGACATACACACCAAAATCAAATAAAAGACATACAGGCGCAATATAAATGAACAAAAATAGTAGTGGTAGTATTACAAAAACGCACGCATAATTATCAAAATACATGCATAATTGTGCAAACCCATAAAATAAAAAATAAATCCCAAATATAAAAAATAAAATCAAAAATAACATCATAAGATCGTCTATATTCGAAATTTCCTTTTCAGCTTCTGTGGTCAACGTTGTTACAGCATGATCCGTATCATTATTAGCGCCATCAACGTATAAACCAAATAAATATGAAAAGAAGAAGACCTTTAAATAAAATCATAACATAAACACTGCAGCTAAGTGTGCAAATATTTCTACACCAGTATCTACAGCATAATGTAGTCGACTATTTAAATATGTCATAAGTAATCTACTAATTAAATCCATGTAGTACACACCTTCATATTGTGAAAAGAATGTCAACACTTCTGGATGCTCCATTAAGTAAGGAAACATATAACAATTTATTGGAACTATATCAAATGATACATAAACTGGTAATTTAAATATCTTGTCATAACTTATCATATCATAAAACACACTAAAATTTACTGTACTAGCTGTATCAGTTTTTGGTGCTCCCGCTAATATTTTCTCGTATCAATAATAGTTATAAAAAAAGGAGAATATATTATAGCTAAATATAGTCTCAAAAACTGATACTGAATACTTAAATGCTATAATAGATAAACCAGCTAAATATGAAAAGGCATCCTCGATATTTCAAAAAACTTGACAATATATATTGTCATTATATTTAGATAATATGTCGGAAATCTCATTTATAAGTCCATGAATACATGAGCCCCCACAATTAGCGTCATTGTATAAATCGTACTCCGTGATTATATTAGATCCGGAAAAATCCTTGGTAGTGTAAACAAAGTAAGTATCGCAAGGGCTTGACCCTAGGTAAACCTTAAAAGAACCTTCTGCAAAACCGAACAATTATATTTTTGTATAAAATTATGCTAATGTCCTTCAATTGTATAAGCGATTCATGTACAGTAATATATTGTCAGACACGGCGCCGTGCACGTCAAAAAGTGCATTTGGCATATAAAGTATTATTATACTCAAAATTGTAAAGTCCACCTCAATAAAATGGGGTATGTCCTCTGATAAAAATGCAATGCGATTTATTCAACTAGGCATTGATCTAGATTGCGTGCGGTATCTGCGCTTTTTTGCTGCAAAAATTTTATAAAACTTAAGTTGATATTTTTTAAAAAAAAAAATTATATAGCTTTTATATTTATAAAAAAAAACGTAGTATTCTGGAATTATTGTCAATTGTATAACGTCACCTACACAAACTACTTTGTAGGGATTAGTACATATTTTACCATTTACAAAAATACCATTTTTTTTTATATAGTAAATACAATCGATTTTAAAAAAAAACATATGACTACTTATAAGTATCATGTATAAAAACATCTGCATTTCCTTGTATAAATTATATTTATTATGTGGTTTAAATTTCTCAACAAAATTTGTTATAGAAAATTGTTTAGCATTATCTTTTAAAAAAACATTTCTAAAAATTAATCTATTAGCGTAAAATCTTTTACTAAATCTTCTATTCATACGATATAACATAGTTTTTTTTTTGCAAAAAGTACGATATTCTAGATTATCATAATACATATTAAAACTCTTAAAAAAGCTATAATTTGCATTATGAAATACAGCATCACTACTATAATTTACAGGTGTAATTTGCAAACTATTTAGTGTACTATCCTGATTTTTAATTGAACCCTCTTGAAATAGAAGTCTTGTATTATGCTTCCTACGACTTCATTTATACGCAGCATTGTCAAAATGCTTCTCTTTTATGTAATCATACATATTATAAAAAAGTGATCTTTTATAGCTATCATATTTTTTAAATAAATTGGCTTTTTTTTTTAATGCTAATGCATATAACACATTTTTTTTTGAAGATACATTTGATGCAAAAAGACTAAAATATAAGTCTATATTATTAAAATCAGCCTGGCATATTAAAAAATTTTTTTGTTTTTGATAAAAAAACAATGGTACAAAAAAATTGCAGTAAATCACAGCGCATACATTGCTATACTTAGAAAAGCGAAATATTTGTATAATATTATAGATTTTATATTTTAGCACGAAACAAATATAAAACGGTGTATCGCTGTAAGATTCTAATTTTAATAAAAGTTTACATAATTCACTTAAAAAAAGATTTTTTTTTAGCGGAAACATTATATTTGTAATTAACATGAGTATTAAATTTAATCTCACACAGTTTTTTTTTTTTTTTTTTGCATTTTTCTAGCAACTTTAATACTTTTTACACCTTTACCTAGTTTTATACCACCACGAGTTTTTTTTGATTTCTTATTATCCTTTTCAATTATTAACCTTGTTGTTTTAGTATAGAAAAATTGTAAATTTACATGTCTAAGCTCTCTAGCCGACTTTACTAAATATAACTTAGTAAAACCCAATTCCAAACCAGTAGTAAAGCTATTTTTTTTTTCTATTTTTTTTTTCTGTTTTGTTTTTTTTGAGATTTTATACTCACCTAATTCCGCACGATTAAAAAATTTTGACATCGCAAACAAATCTATCTTAATAACATTATTGCGCTTTGCACGCTCAATTGCTATCTTAGTATTTCGTCAATCAAGCAACCAATTAGTTTTTCAAAGCTTATTAGACAGCTCAGCTAATGCCGCAGTCATTGCATAAGTTTTAGTCAAAAACGGGTAAGCCTGCCAAGCTTTCACTGAAATCAGTTTGCGCAACTCAGTATTATATTTGAATGGTGTATTTGCATTGCTTCATGTTCTTTGACCTTTTGTAGGTAAACCTAACAAATGCCTATATGCCCTACGCACTTTTATAAAGAATAAAAAATATAGATGTGCATAATACCTATAACGCAAATCCTTGTTATTTGGTATATAAAACCTAAAAAATTTAAGAGCTACAGCTGCAAAATGTGCAGGATCAACCGTACCAATTATACGTAAACGCTCTATTTTAGTAAATATTAATTTTTTATATAAGCTACTTAACCCATAATTACTTTTTAAAAAAAATGGTAGCTTGTTCGCATATTTTATAACATAACCGTCTTCGGGCGCAAATTTTATGATTAAATTATCTTTTTTATTTTTTTCCATTACCATTAATTATTTAAAATTTTTTTTGCATTAATTCAGCCCCACGTATTTGGCGCAAGAAAAAAGAAATAAAATAATATTTCCAGAATAAAGTGCTTACTTCCATAAATTTATCATAATTAAATTTCTGCCGTTTAAAAAACCGTGTATATATCTTTATAGTTACAATCACAAATTTGTAATATGAAAAAAAAAAAACTTTTGAGAAAAAAAAATCAGTAAATTTAAATGTTTTTTTTACGGACTTAGCCATTTTTTTTAAAAAGGACATTTTATGAAATTTTATCATAACTTTATGTCTTGTTCCTCTAGTTACAACGTAGCTATTTAGCTTTTTCTTCTCCAAAACATTATGGAAATATGAGAAAAAGAAAAAGTTATATGCTTTATTTGATAATAAAAACGCAAGAAACATTTGGAAAAAAAAGCCTTCAGCAAACCCACGCGCGTAATTAATAAAATTTTCATTATTTGACGCCCAAAAAATACTTTCACCAGCCCTATTTAACATAGGTAAATTTGCTTGACCCAAACAAACTTTTATTATCTCTTTTTTTTTTTTCTATCTTTTTGCGGATAATAATAGGGTTTCCGAGTAAAATAAAATTCTCCAACATGGTACCCCATTTTAGCACGCAAAAAATGATTTACAAATTTATTAGGATATCTAAAGCAAAAAACATCACTATTACAAAAACTTTTAGGCAATAAAGAACTAGTACTATATATAAAAGTTTTTCTAATTTTATAAAAAATTTTCTTTTTACGTATTTCTTCCTTATTTTTTCTAAGACCTTTAAAAAAAATTAAATAACGCCAAATTTGCCTAGAGAAAAAAAAAATTTTTCATTTTGACTTACCCAATTATTCAAGCAATTATTTATTTTTTTTTGCAATTCAGCCTCACGGTGAACGCTCTGGGCTATTAGATTTTGTTCTTCCACCATGGGGATGATCAACTGGGTTCATAGCTACCCCTCTAACTTTAGACCTGAAGCCCTTTTTTATATTTGCACCTGCTTTTGTTAAAAATTGTTTTTTATGTTTTATATTAGAATTTCTTCCAAGAGTAACCATAGTTGTATATGATAAAAACCGCACCTTTTTAGTTGGTAAACAACAGGAAATCAGTCTAAGATCCGTATACCTTTGATACACTCTAGTATATGTACCAGCCGCTCTAATGTATCGTGCGGAGAAATCACCTTTATAAGCTACTTGGCAAAATACTGTTTTGTTTGATATTAACTTTATAAACGTTCTACAGCCGGCTTTAAAAAATTCATATAAATGAAATCTTTTAAAAAAAAGTAAATATTTAAGCTGCCCTGGTAAAGCACCATGTGTTAGGGCACAATATGTTAGTATACCATTACCAAATTTGTATAATGCTATGAAGACTGAATTGGTTATCTGTCTAAAAATACCAACAATTAAGGCGACGTTTTTTAAAAAAAAAGGTTTATAATTTATATAAGCACATTTTTTTATTTTTTTATGACAGCGCCCGCGCAAAATTAAAGCACCACTAGAATTTCTACCACACATATTTTTATATGTGTAAGTCAAACATTTTAACTTGCGCTGTTTAAAAAAGTAAGTTTCTATACCTATCTTATCACGAAAACTAGATATTACTGGCCTATATTTTTTTAAAAAAATTTATTATTTATTTAATAAAAGTACAATAGACGCGTAGATATAATAATAATACATTTGATAATTTGTATATTTCTCAGCTTTTGAAAATTTAAACTGTTCCTCTGTTACTGGTAGATTATTTAAAAACACGATTTTTTGCTCAAAAAAGAACTTATTACTAAGTAAATCATCATTAGTAACCGTAATATATTCTAATTTTTTAGAGAAGAAAAAACCATGATTTTTAAAAAAAAAATTATAAAATGAATTCTTATATATATATTTTCTAAAAAAAAAAAATTCTATTGGATATGTGTAATTTTGAAAGTCATCAATATGAAAATAACCCTTATTTATAAACTCATTTTCTACAGCAAACATTGTTTGATCCTTAGTATACTGTATAGGGAAATAAGTATTTTCATAGGGAAAGTGGAACTTCCACAAATATTCGACTAAATGACACGATTTATACATAGAATAATTTTTACTAAGCCCTGTTTTATACAAAAATGAATTAAAAAAAAAAAAATAATGCAGATATACTTTTTTAAAAAATAAAAAGTAAAACTCATTCATAATTGGATAATGCTGATAATTATAATAAGAAAATTTACGCCGCTCTCGTAAGTAATACAAAATAAACACAGTATTTACATGTTTAAGATCATCTAAAACATCTCAACGAGAATACAAATTTTTTTTTGCTGCTTGTGTATAAAGCAATTTTCCATTTAAACAAATCGCTCCATGCAAGTTTAATAAACACTTATAGGAGAGCGGTGTGTCAATACCTGCAATGGATGATTTGGTTAAATGAAAAATAACTTTATAGCATAATTCTACTATTACTCAATAATTTTTCCTGTTTTGCATTATTATCATTTACATCTTTATAAACAGCTTTTTGTAGTTGTAACATACCGAATAATAATGCTTCAGCTGTTGGTGGACATCCAGGTACATAAACGTCTACCGGTATAATTCTATTACACCCACGAACGACAGAATACGAATAATGGTAATAACCACCACCGTTAGCACAACTACCCATAGATAATACTCATTTAGGATCTAACATTTGCTCATATAATCTTCTTAATGCTGGGGCCATTTTATTTGTTAAAGTTCCTGCAACAATTATCATATCGGATTGCTTTGGTGTTGCTCTAAAGATTACACCAAATCTATCAAAGTCATATCGACTTACAGTAGCATGCATCATCTCGATAGCGCAACATGCAAGTCCAAAAGTTAACGGTCAAAACGAACCCTGACGAGCCCAGGAAACCACAGAATTTACAGATGACTTCACATAATCTACTCGCATATTAATACTTATATCAGTGCTGATGCTATAAAAAGCGCAATTTACGATTTTTATATTGTTTCTGCAAAAAAAAATTATTATTTATAAAAGTCTTTGTTTTAACTAGGACATTTAGCTCAGCTTTGTCAAATTTTTTATTATAAAAACCTAAATATTTGGGATACTTCTTTAAAAAAAATTGATTATTATCAAAGTTTTTAAAAAATTGGGGTTTCCCAAATAATTTTTTGTAAAAATACTTGTTATAATAATAGTATGTAAAAAATTTAATTTTAGACAAATCATTGTACACCTCAAAATTTTTTTTAGAGAGCACTTTAAGAAACCCTTGTTTTTTTTTTAAAAAAGCATTATTTTTTAAAAAAAAAAAAACTTTTTTTTTAGACAAAATTAAATTTAGCTGCCTTTTTGGTGGAATAAACCGTGTGGTCTGTGCAGACTTATAATTTTCCTGTGAAGAAAATGTAAATATATAAGTCTTTTTAAAAAAAAAAGCTAGATACAGCTTTAAGTTTATATCTTTATTGTCTAATGTTACACCATATACTACAATTTCTTTTTGTGGCGCTATTATGTATAAATCTCAATATAACATTGTATTATACTTAAATTTTACGGTTATATATTTAATATACATATATATATAATTATAAGACACTTTAAAAAAAAAATTATTAAAAAATAAAATGGCCTCTCATATAAAAAAAAATTCAGAGTAATCTGAGAATACATTTTTTTTTAAAGAAAGCATATGGTTTTTAAAAAAAATATTATTTAAATTTTTAATAACGTGCTTTTGTGAATTTTCCTTTATTCTTTCCTTTACATTAGCAGTTACAACTGTTTCTTGTAAAAAAATTTTTTCATTTGTCTCTTTTTTTACACGTTCACGCTCAGCAATACGAATTGCCACACGATATTTACGTCGTGCTCTGATTTTAGAAATATTGTTTTGTTCCGCCCCATAAATAGAACGTCTACGTTTTTTTTTTTTTAAACCAATAAAATCCAAAACCCCACGTATACCTGAATATCTAACACCAGGTAAATCTCTTGGACCACGACCACGTACTAAAATTTTACCAAATTTTTTTAAAGTATGCCCTATACCAGGTATGTGCGCAGTAAGTCTACCGCCCCTTTTTAGAAAAACCTTTATAACTGGTCTTTTTGCTGAATTAGGTTTTCTAGGTGTAACAATGGTTACTCTATTAACCCAACCACGAGCTTGAGGCCGTTGTTCCAACGCCCTAGTACGTGCATTATCTTTTTTCCTTTTTGATTCAATATTAAATCTTTGTGTTATTGTTGACATATTAAAAATTAAAAATACACAAATTATTAGTATATAATACTAAGTCATTTAAAAAAAAAAAACCTGTAAGGTTTAGTATAGAAAAAAACAATAAAAAACAAATTAAATTAAAATTTAAAAATACTGTATGATTTTTTAAAAAAAAAAAAGATTTGTTAGTTTTAGAAATTAAAAAGCGTATATTTAATATATAAAAATAAATCACAAAAATATTTAAAAATACAAAACAAAAGAACAGAAAAAATTGACCTTTTTTTAAAAAAAAAATAATTATAAAAAATTTTCCAAAAAACCCTAGTAATGGTGGCATACCAGCTATTGAAAGTATAGCCAAAACTATTAAATAAACAAAATAATTATTAGAAAATACGTTTTTGAATTCATTTATTGTTTTAAACATCCTAGTATCATGCAAAAAAAAAACTAAAAAAATATTTGTTAAAGTTATAATATAAATAAATATATTTAACAAAACAAGACTAAACACCGCGCTATTTTGCAAAAAATATTTGTGAATAGAAATATATATCACACATGAGGTAGCCTAATGGATAAATCAGCTAATAATTTAAAAAATTTAAAAACAGTAAACTTGAATTTTGGTCCACAACACCCAGCTTCCCATGGAGTCTTACGATTAATAGTACAGTTGAACGGTGAGATAGTTGAGAAGGTAGATCCACATATAGGACTATTACATCGTGGTAGTGAAAAATTAATTGAAGATAAAATATATCTTCACTCGTTACCATACTTTGATAGATTTGATTATGTCTCAATGCTAATACAGGAACATGCTTACTGCCTTGCAATAGAATCATTATTAGGTACCACAAATTATACAGCATCCTTTACTCAAATAAGAACACTTTTCGACGAGCTCACTAGAATTTTAAATCATTTACTTGCTGTAGGTTGTCATGCACTAGATGTTGGAAGTATGGCTTCAGTTTTCTGAACGTTTGAAGAACGTGAAAAAATAATGGAGTTCTATGAAAGGGTCTCTGGTGCCAGAATGCACGCAGCTTTTTACAGACCAAATGAAGTTAATTTACACTCAATTTCAGCATTTTTACTTGAAGATATACTAAATTTTACAAGAAATTGCTTTACTACTCTAAATGAAATACATAATTTATTAACATATAATAAAATATGAAAACAGCGCTTAGTAAACGTTGGGTCATATTCATATAATGTTGCATTAAAGTATGGATTAACTGGTGTAATGTCTAGGTGCACAGGTATAAAAAGAGATATAAGATTATCACGCCTTGAAACTTATAGTAATTATTACTATCTAAACTTTAGAAGTTTTATAGGTCAACATGGTGATTGTTATGATAGATACTTGATAAGAATGTGCGAAATGACAGAGAGCTTAAATATTATTACACAAGTAATAAACAAAATAACACTTTGAAAATATAAAGGGAACAAAAAACCGAACAAATATTCTTCAATACTACCGCACTTTATTTTGAACTACTTAACACCACGAAAATATATTACTAATAACTACAAGGACACATACACATCAATGGAAGAACTAATAAAACATTTTAAATATTGAAGTGAGGGTTTCCCTGTAAAAAGTGGATGAACATACCAAGGTATAGAATCTCCTAAAGGAGAATTCGGGGTTTCACTAATTTCAGATAATTCAACTAAACCTTATAAATGTAAAGTGCGCTCACCAGCATATCACCACATGCATGTACTTCCTGATATAGTTAAAGGACATTTCCTTGCAGATTTATCTGCAATGATTGGCACAGTTGATATTGTTTTAGGAGAAATTGATAGATAATGAATAATAATATTGTTAAAGATTACAAATTAAAAATGCACTTTTTAAAAAATGAATACAAACGTTTATTGTATAAAAGTATTATGCACAATGAAACCAATAAACCAATAGTGCAAAGCTTTATAAGATATAAGCTGGCTAGCTGAAAAATAAAAACTAGAATTAGCTTTCAAAAGCGTACTTGTATAGTACTTGGTAAAAATCGTAGTGTGTACCCAAAATTAAATTTAAAAAGGCACACAATTAAAAAGATGAATAAAACATGTTTAATAACAGGTTTAAGTATGGGTAAATGATAATTTTATTAAAAAATATCCTTGTATATAAGTATACAAAAAATATCTTTGCCTTTATTTTTTTCGTGTACAATATTAAAAAAACAAGACAATTATATAGCTTACTACAAAAGTAAAAAATTTTTTTTTTTTTTTAAAATAAGTAATGATAAAGCTATGTTATTTAAAGATTCATGTAGTCTAAGTGTTTCTTCTGAATACTTTCAAATTAAAAAAAATGTGAATTATACACAATTCTTATTAATCACACTACTTAAAAGTTGGGAAATGCATTTTTTTAAAAAATTTAAGTTTAAAAGTAAAGGTTTAAAAATAAAACGAAAAAAAAAAAAAATTTTAAAATTTTTTTTTTGACTAGCACACATTAATTTAGCAATCATTCGCAATTGTAAAATAAAAAGAATAGGGAAACAAAAATATGTTTTTATTAGTTCACACTGGATTTACCTAAAAGATATCTGTAAACAAATGCAAAGTATTAGACCTAATGATTTATTCACAAAAAAGGGTATGCGCTTTGGTAGACAAATTATTTTAAAAAAACGTGGTAAAAAGGTTACATATATTTAATATTAAAAAATAATAATAACTGTTACGCCCATAACTCCAGTCCTTGTATATGCAAGACCATGTTTCAATGATAACTTTAAATCTTTTCTTGAAAAACTTGACTGCCCTCATAAGATTAATGTGTGTCTTTTTTTTGCATCACCAGTTACACCAACTTTCCCACGAATATCAAAAATAAATCCCCTTATTTTAAATAATTTTTTAAAAGCTGGCAATAAATGGCGCTTTAATAAAACTTTTAAAAAATACAAAAATGGTTTAACATCACGATATGGTATGTGTAGTAATACTCAAAGAATACAATTTAAAAAAAGCGTCGGGTCCTTACTAAAAAGTGATAATGCTACCACTCTAATAATCTCACCTAGAAAAAAATTTCGTTTAAACCTGAACATATATCGTCTAAATTTTTTAAAAATATGCAAACAAATTGTGTAAATAAACCGCGCATTAAATGCTGCTCGCGCGTATAATATTTTTAGAAAAAAAGGTTTTTGTAATTTTGATTCAAAAAAATTGGAAAGGTACCACAAAAATATATGGTTTTTTTTAAAAAAAAAAATTTTTTTTTTTTTAAAAATTAATTTTTTATATTTTTTTTTTTTTGTTGGGTTGGTGGGGGGGTGGGGTTGGGGGGGGGGGGGGGGGGTGGGGTGGGGGGGTGGGGGTGGGGGTTGGGTTTGGGGTTGGGGTTGGG
>Ga0302186_10003265_pt1 | contig 11957 bp, 15 predicted proteins | sample II_Bog_E1_2_FD_198782 | JGI IMG/M metagenome (GOLD analysis project Ga0302186, IMG submission 198782) | Peat permafrost microbial communities from Stordalen Mire near Abisko, Sweden - II_Bog_E1_1 | ecosystem: Environmental > Terrestrial > Soil > Wetlands > Peat | place: Sweden: Abisko...
CGTTTTTTTTTCAATAATTAATTAAAACCCATTTAAAAAAAAAAAAAAAAAATTAATTAAAATTTTCATTTTTCAAACACAGATTCATTTAAATCCACATTGTTGTATTAAAGTCCCCAGTTTGTGGCCTAACAAAACTGCTTAAAATTGTCAACTCGTTATTATTTGGGAACTTTGCAAGTACCTCATCTACCATGTTTCCCTCATTAACCTCCTTCCTTCCAATGTCTCTCATTCGATTTTCCCCTACAAACCTCCTGATATCATAAATTTCATAGTCCTTCAGATCTCGATCACTATTCGTTTGGACCAAAAACCAGCCATCTCCCCCATCATCCGCTTGTAAAGTTGTAATATTAGAGACATTTGTTGGATTTCTCGTGATAATAGCACCTTGATTATGCTTAGTCCCGCATAATGTGAAATAGCAAGGGGATCCTAATTCCACATTTGAGAAGAATCCAATGGCATCAATAAATGTACTAGCCTTTTCCAGCCCTAATCTGATATTATAAATCACAGGATACACTCTATTGATGAACAATTCCTTCAAATGTGTTTCTATGTCCCCTGTTTCTCTTTGATTCAAGGTGATTGCATAGTTATCAGGCTTGAGTCCTGTGAACACTCCGATTTGACCAGCCACTGAATGAGCTTTATAGAGCATTTTTCCTCCTTTATAAAACTCCACTAAAACTATTGAGTGAGCCATGGGCACCGTGAAGTAATAATCTAAATTATGCCCCAAAACAACATCTCCATTTTCGTTTTCATAGACAATTGATGTACATGAAGCAAAACTTTCATACATATAATTCATAAGAAAAATCTCAGAAAAGGAAAGGTTCGAATAATGGGCAATGCCTTGGATTTCCCTGGCGAATTCAGTGTTTCTGAAAAATGAACGACCATAAATTTTGGAGATAAATAGGGAAAGGGCGGGGTATTCCAGCTTTTGAAGGACCATTTGTGTGTAGTTCTGGATGAATTGCTTCTTGGCCAAGATTACTTCTTTCCAACGTCTTTCAGGTGGGAGGTCCAGGTTGATTTGGAAAGTGGGAATTGAAGAGGAAAGGAGGGATTGAATAAATATGAATAGAAGGAAAATGGACAAATGCATCTTTTTTATTTTGAATGAAAAGCTTTTTTTAAATTTGTTATTTTTTAGATTGGAAGTTTGGAAATATTTTTATAGTAAATATATGAAATTTTGATGTTTTTTTTCATATTATTTTTTATAAATTCAAAAGTTTTTAATTTATGATAATTTGGAATCATCAAAAATGAAAATGAAAAAAAAACTTTTCTTTATCTAATATTTTAAAAATTTCTTAGAATTTAAAACAAAATACATACTATTTTTGATGTCACTCCATTATTTATTTCAATGGTTCATTAAAACAACAAAAGAATTAATTTAAATAAATATTAAATTATTGTGGTGCTATAGTCCATTGTTGACTTGCATCCTTGATATTTTTAGGCTTTAAAGTTAACCCTTTAGTAGGGTCATACTTATTCACTGCAGCCAATGCTAAATTTTTATTTTGTATCACGCTAACAATGCTCCAAAATCCAGTTTTTTCCAGTGTAATAGTCCAAAATTGATCCGCATTATTGCCTCCATGTCTCGTCCAAAGAACAATTTGCTTTGCAACAATATTCTGTTGAAAAACATCAAGGACCAGCCCATTGTTAATATTTGTTATATACCCATCTTGCACACACCATTGTGCTAAATTAGAAGTCAATACTGCCTGAAAACCAATTATTTGAAATACTGGACCAACATCTAAATAATATCCAGTGCCTTGATTTCTGAGAAGTGAAGGCTGGGGGCAGGTTTGTTTGTTTTCTTTGGTGGATAAAGAAAAAGATTTGAGGTTCACCCTTTTAGTTAATATTAGGGTGATGAAAAATATGAGAATGAATGAGAAAAAAATTAATTTCATTTTTTTGGGGGTTGGTCATTTTTTATCATTTAAAATTAACAAATATTTATCCGTTTTATTTGTTAATCGTTTTTAGTTAGACCGTTTTTTGTGAAATTTTAAATATGGCAAACAGAAATTTGTTTTTGAATAAACAAATAATTTTTTTTTAAAAATAGAAGAAAAATAAAATATTTCTTACATTTTTTTGCTTTAAGTTAGGTCGTCAAATTCATTTATTTATTAAAAATTTTAATTTTTTGAAAAAAATAACTCCTATTTCAAAAAAAAAAAAATTTATATTTGAATTTTTAGATCAACACCATAGATGGATTTCAAAATTCGCAAACTAAATAAATAATATTAAATTACTGTGGAGCTAATGTCCATTGTTGAGATACATCATTGATGTCTAGGGTTTTCAAAGTTAACCCCTGAGTATAATCATATTGATTCACAGCAGCCAAAGCCAAGTTCAGATTTTCTATCACACTAACAATGCTCCAAAATCCGGTAGTTTCCAATGTGATGATCCAATATTGATCCGCATTATTGCTTCCATGTCTTGTCCAAAGAACGATTTGTTTTGCAACTATATTCTGTTCAAAAATATCCAAAACCAACCCATTGTTTATATTTGTTATATAACCATCTTGCACGCACCAGTGGTCTCCATTATAATCCAGTAGTGCTTGAAATCCAATTGTATCAAATACTGCGCCAAAACCTAAATCATATCCAGTCCCTCTATTTATGATTATTGAAGGTTGACAGGTTTGTGTTTTGGCTAATATTACGCTGATGAAAAGAATCAGAAACATTGATAAAAATGATTTCATTTTTGGATTTGGTTTGTAATAATAGACTGCCAATTTTTTGACGATTTAAATAGGAAAAAGTTATTCGTTTTATGTTTTAATACTGCCTGAAAACCAATTATTTCCAATACGTAAATAATATTCAGTACCTCGATTTCAGGATAAAGAAAAAGATATGAGGTTCGCCTTTAGTTAATATTAAGGTGATGTAAAATATGAATGAGAAGGAATGAGAAAAAAAATAATTTATTTTTTTTGAGGGTTGGTCATTTTTTATCATTAAAAATGAAATTTACCCGTTTTATTTGTAAATCGTTTCACCCCTAGCCTGGAATTTAACAATTTGTTTCGTTTTTTTTTTGTGAATTTTTAAATATGTCCAACAGAAAGTAGTTAAGTTGGAAATAAACAGATAATTTTTTTAAAAAAATTGAGAAAAATAAAATATTTCATCTATTTTTTTGTTTTAAATTTGGAATTCATTTATCTGTTAAAAAATTTGCTTTTTTGAAAAACATAATTACTATTTCAAAAAAAATAAATTTATATTGAATTTCAGATCAACACTATGGATGGATTTAAAAATTCGCAAACTAAATAAATAAATATTAAATTATTGTGGAGCTAATGTCCATTGTTGAGATACATCATCAATATTTTTTGTTTTCAAAGTTAACCCCTGAGTATAATCATACTGATCCACAGCAGCCAAAGCCAAGTTTAGATCTTGTATCACACTAACAATGCTCCAAAATCCAGTAGTTTCCAATGTGATTATCCAAAATTGATCCCCATTATTGCTTCCATGTCTTGTCCAAAGAACGATTTGAGGTGAAACTATATTTTGTTGAAAAATATCCAAAACCAGCCCATTGTTTATATTTGTTATATAACCATCTTGCACGCACCATTGGTCTGCATTATAATCCAGGAGTGCTTGAAATCCAATTGTATCAAATATTGCGCCAAAACCTAAATCATATCCAGTCCCTCGATTTATGATTATTGAAGGTTGACAGGTTTGTTTTTTTCTTTTGGTGTCCAAAGAAAAGGATTTAAGGTTAGTCTTTTTGGCTAATATTACGCTGATGAAAAGAATTAGTAGGAATGAGAGAATTGATTTCATTTTTGGATTTGGTTTGTGTGATAATAGACTACCCATTTTTTGACGATTTAAATAGGAAAAAGCTATTCGTTTTATATTTTAGTCGTTTTTTTTTTGTTAATTTCTGAACAGTGAAAAAATATCCATTTTTATATGTATGTGTTATGGGACTACAATATTAGTTTTCATTAATAAAAGTTGAAAAAAATTTGTCGAAAAATTGCTGTGGACCAGAAAATTTTATTTTTGTCAAAATAATGTTCAATTTTTCCCATTTTTAAACAAAAATCAATGAAAAATGCAAATAAAAAAAACAATACTTTGAAATAAAGAAAAATACGTTTATTTTTTTTTAAATTAAATTATTTTCTAATTATATTATGTAAAGAATCTAAACTAATAAACATTATACTTATTTTTCTAAGACTATAAATAAATATTAAATTATTGTGGAGCTAACGTCCATTGTTGAGATACATCATTGATGTTTTTTTTCTTCAAAGTTAACCCCTGAGTATAATTATACTGATTCACCGCAGCCAAAGTTAAATTCTTATTTTGTATCACACTAACAATGCTCCAAAATCCGGTATTTTCCAATGTGATTGTCCATAATTGATCCGCATTATTGCTTCCATTACTTGTCCAAAGAACAATTTGCTTTGCACATAAATTCTGTTCAAAAACATCCAAAACCAACCCATTGTTTATATTTGTTATAGACCCATTTTGCACGCACCATTGTGTGTAATTATAATCCAGAACTGCCTGAAAACCAATTGTTTCAAATACTGCACCAACACCTAAATAATATCCAGTGCCTCGATTTAAGAGAAGTGAAGGTTGAGTGCAGTTTTGTTGTTTTTCTTTGGTGCCTAAAGCAAAAGATTTAAGGTTCGTCCTTTTGACTGATAATGCGCTGATGAAAAGAATCACTAGGAATGAGAAAAATAATTTCATTTTGGGTTTGGTTTGTGATAATAGACAACCAATTTTTTGACGATTTAAAGTTTAAAAATGTATCCGTTTTTTATTTTAATCGTTTTATTTTTGTTAAATTCTGTAATTTGTATAAATTCCTTTTTTTATATTTTATATTATAAGGAATTAACAATATTAGTTTTCATTGAGATGTTGAATTTTTCACATTTTAAACTAAATAAAGGAAACAATCATACAAAATATCAAAAACAAATAATTTGAAAATAAAAATTTGTTGATTTTTTTTTTAATTATTTAAAAAAAAAAAAAAAATAGCAAAACTGAACTTGAAGTTTGCATCGACTGAAAATTAATCTTTCTAATTAAATATTATGGTAAGATTCTAAACTAATTCACAAAAATAGTTATTCTAAGACTAGAAATTCATTTAACTTTTCTCCGTTAAATTACAGTCGAAATTAACGTCATAAACTTTCCCATTGGAAATGTCCGAAATTTGTTTTAATAAATCAAAGGCGATTTCCTTTAAAAATAATTCAATTTTTAAAAAATGCATTTTTCAAAATAAAACCTTTGACACAATTGAGTCTTTTTTATAAGCTGCGTGGCTTTGCACGAATTTCCTAATCCAAGAAGCTAAAGTCAATTTTTTCCCTGATGTCTTATCGCGAAGATAATTAAAAAGACATTCATTTTGTCGTTCACATTCTTCTTTTTTTTTTGGGATAACTTTTATATCTTTCATAAATTTGTCAAACTTCAATAAAAATTAGTTATTTATGAAAAAAAAAAAAATTACGAAAAAATCATTAAATTTCCTCAGAATTTTCTCAATTCCTATAAAATCTTTCTAAATGAAAGATTTTAAACTTTTAAGATAATGAGAAATCATTACGTTTCCGAAGAAATATTCATGCAACGTAACCTCAATTATTTCAGGTTTTCCATCTAAAATAATAATAAATTTTAAACAACAAAAATTGAATAAAACCATCGAAAACATTTTTCCGCACGTAAAACTTTTCCTCCAAAATCGCGTTTTTTTTAACTGCTCGTTTGAAGTTTTGATCGACCTTTAAAAATTTTTAAAATAAAAAATGCAATTATAATTAAATTACCAATGAAATGGGTATGTATAAATTTAGGTTGAAGTCTTCAAAAGACAACATCCTCAAAATTCTCAGCACCAAAAACGAAAACAACGCATTTTCATCATCCCTGATCTGCACTTCCATTGGTCTGAACTCGGTCCTCCTAAGAAAAAATAGTAAAAATTATGATTTTTCCTTAAAATTAATCACCAATTCATTGTCGAATCTAAATTTGGAGGGGGCTTGAATCTCACTGAATTCCAATTCGTGCTTTGAATATTCTAAAAAAAATTTTTAAAATATATAAAATATATAAAATATGTAAAATGTAAAAAAATGTAATAAATATAAGTAAAATATGCAAAATATGTAAAAAAATATAATAAATATATGGAAAAAATGTAAAAAAGCAATATGTGCCTCAAAATCTGCTGTGGAAGATGGATCATTCGTTGGGTTTTTGAAAATGACCAGAGGGTCCCTTATAAAAAGAAACCCGAGATGTTGAAGCAGGGTGTCATCGATTTCAACTTCGAATTCTTTTTCCTTTGTTTTCACGAAGTCCATAATTTCTTGGTTTACGGGAAATTTGAGGTCGTTGTACTCTTTCCTAAATTTGTTGCTGTTGGAAATGAAGTAGCTGATGGTATCATATCTTGATTTTGGGATATAATTCGGGTGGTTTGGCTAATTTTATTTTTAGAAAAATAAAAAATATCAAAAAATATACATTTCTTTCATCTTCTTTTCTATCATCGACACTTGCAACAATGGAATCCCATCTGGCATCAGTGTTTGCCAATTTTCCTTTAAATATTGGGCTTCCAGCAGTGAAAGGTAGCTATACATGAAAAACAAATTCCATATATTTTATTAGAAATTTGTTTACTATTATAGGTGCCATCACTCCAAGTTGATCATAAAAGAACCTGGCAGACTCAATATCTTTGGTTGAAAAAGTGACTTGCAAGCAGCAGTTTCCCATTCCAAACGCCATAGCATCCATATGGATAAACCCCGGGTAGGGTTCCTCTTCAGTGACAGTGGTATCAGTTTTTTCATCAATGAACAGAGGTATCCTGATGTCCACATTTTCTCCCCTTCTTTCCCTGATATTTTTGGTTAAGGCAGGGAATCTTGGATGACTATTGATGATCTCATCATTGATAAAGAGGGAATGTGTCACGGGGTTCAAATGATCGAAATCTACCTTATGATTTCCATTGCCATTTTTCAGCATGAAATCATCAGATTTAGACTCTTCATTGAGTTGAGGACTGCTGGTCGTGGGACTTGATTTGTCTGAATCCTTGTTTTTCAGATAAGAATTCGGAGTCCCCAACAAGGGAAACACTGGGATTGTAAACATCATGTCATTGCTTTCAAGCAAACTATTTAATACGGATCTTCTCAGTGCCATGTTCTTTAAAACAGGCACCAAATCACAACAATACTTAAAAGGTGATGTGGGCACGGTTTCCAACATCCAGGCACCATATTCTGGTTGGATTTGGAATTCTTGGGTTTGGGCTTTGTTGATTTCTTCGAATTTATTGTAGATGTACTGAATGTCACATTGCAACTTCACTTCCTTGGTCTCGGGGTTCATGTTCAAGATGTGGGTTTCGATCTCGTCGCCCCATAAAACAGGTGGGTTTGTTAGCTTTTTTTGATGAAATTTTTGATAAAGCTTCAAGAATTGAATCACACCTTTATGCTTTATTTCTTCGAAGAATTTTTTGGCTTCTTCAAAGGTGTAAGTCTCACCGAGTTGCGATAAAAGGCCCATTGATGGCTTTTGTGGAAAGGTGATATGAGAAATATTATTTTGAAATTTATGCAAATTATGCCAAATTATGGGCGTTGGAATCCTTGAATTTATTTGGGTCGGAGATGATGAGATATTTGTTAGGAAAATAAAGTTAAAATTAAGGATTATTTTATAATTTTCGCATTTTTGAGATAAAATGCGTATTAAAAATTTGAATTTTTTTTTTTTTTTTTTCTTAATAAAAATAAGAGAATCCCATTACTTTTTCTTCATCTGCTTGATGCTTTTTTTTTTATATAAAAAATGCTTTATTTCAACAAACTTAACAAACTTAGTAATTTTTACATAATTTGGTCATTTCCAACATATTCCTCGTAGCCATGATCCTTATTGCTTTCCACTGTTTTTTTATGAAGTTCAGTAGTTATTGTTTGCACTGCTTGCTTTTCATTCTAATAAATTTTATTTTGAATAATAAAAAAATTGTATTTTCAACTGCTTCTATATCCTCTTTCTTTTTGAGAATAGTTGCGATTTTGTTTTCATTGGACAGAGAAATTTCCTTGACGAATACTTTGTTTCCTTGTCTGACGATGAGATTAATCGTTTCTTTTAATTTTTTTGTTAATTTAATAAAAAATTTAAAAAATAAACTTTTGTCTTGAACTTTTTCTTCCTCGTTTTTTTCAGGAAGCTTCGTTTTTTTCTTCAAAATTGTTGCTAAATTGATTTTTATCGGATTGGCAATACTTTTCTTCGATTCATCAATGCTTTCCTTAAATTTTGACAATTTTTCAAAACAATCATAAACTTTTAAAGTTTACATTGATCATTTGTTTGTATTCCGAATCAAAATCTGTGATCAACATTTTATTTTGATCTGCTCTTAGTTTATCCAATTTTTCTTCATCCATTCTTTTCTTTTCTTCCTCCTCTTTCTTTTCCTTCAACTTCAGGACATTCGCCTCGATATCTTCATCATACATCGTTTTAGCATCTTTCTTTTCTTCACTCTATAGAAACATTCTCAAAATCTCACAAAAAAAATGCATTTTTACTTGAATTATTTTATTACAAGCTTCGGTTGCGTCTTTTATGTTTTTGAAAAAAATGATATTTGGATTGAGGAACTCAAAAATGTCCAAAACCATGAATTCAATCAACATTGGGAGGTAATTTTTCGATAGGATGTATTTTTGGAAAAAAGCCATATAACGTTCAACTCTTCTTTTCATTTTCTTTGTCGTGAGGTAAACCCGGACTGCATCCAATAAGGTGCAAACTAGGGTAACTCTAAAAGTGTCTTCTGGTGGGTCTATGGCAATTTTTATTGGTTCTTCATGTCCGTAATCCAGCAGTTTATATAAAATCACAAAGAGTGTTTCTTTTTTTTTAAAAAAAAATTAGAATTTGTTATAAAAAAAGTTTTTTTGGGGGTTGCATTTTCTATATAAAATTTATATATAAAAATGCGACCCGGGGGATAATTATTAAAATAGAACCTGTATCGGTGATTTCAAAGCAATAAAGTTCCCCGAAAAATTTGATGATGGTGATTCTTTTTTGTCTTTCGTTGAAAATGTTGAATTCCATTCCGCTCATGATCTCAAAAATTCAACAAATTTAATTTTTTTATCACCCATTAACCTTAAATTTCATAAATTAAATATCTACCTGATCAATCAAATAGTCTGTGATCTTTATAACAACAAAAGGGTATTTATCTTTGATGTACGCCAGAAGTGTTGCTAAATCCTTCAAATTATCAAATTTCCCCTGTGTCCCAACCTTTAGAAAATATTTCACAACCAAATCTTCGCATGTTTTCCAAGGCAAACTTAAAATAAAAAAACAAATTTATGGTTTTGCAAGCGAATTACGTTAAAAGCTTCGAAGCCACCAGATCAAGAGCATCAGTCAATTTCTCAAAAAATAGATATTTAATATATTCTTCCAGATCTGATTTTTGCTTTTTGGGTTTTAAAGATAATTTGGACGCTGGTTTGACAACCATCAAAGCGTTTTCTATTTGCATGTCAATGGCTGGGGCCATATTTTTGGCCTTGCGTAGCTTATTTATTTGCTCTAACATATAGTTGAAACGATATGCGCTTTCTTTGTATTTATAGAGGAATTGGCCACAAGTCTCGAGAACCAAAATTACCATTTCAATGTTTTGGCCGGTGAAATCATCAAGAAACCTGAAAATTATATATTTTTTTTAATCAAAAATGAATTTAATTTAAAAATTTAAAATAATAAGAAAAAAAAATACTCTTTTAAACAATTTAGCATGTTGAGGGTTGAACAAACTCTGAATTTTGTCAATTCGCAAATAAATTTCATATTTCTGATTCTCCGTTCTTTGTCTTTGAATGAATCTTTAGTGTTTTCTTTCAGATGATTAAAATCATCCATTAATTTCACAACCAAACCCTCTGCTATGTCTTTAAAATATTTCCCTAAATTCGCTATCATTCTGCAAAAAAACGGAGTCATCAAGGCATAATCATATCTATATTCAACTATATCTGCTATCAACTTTTTTTTGTTCCCTTTAGTATTGATGTAACAAAAATCTTTAGCCAAATCATCAGCCGTGTCTTTTGAGATGCATTGGTTTAGTTTAACCAAAAATTGATCATAACTCATAGGTAGCACTATATATATAAAAAAATTATTATTTATAATATAATTTTATCAATAATATTTTAATCCATATATTCTTCAAAAGGCAAAAAAAATATTAGTACATTCAGTGGTTTGAGGGTTTTCTGAATTGCTATTCAACACCCTGATTTGAATTTGTTGCTCCCCAATTTCCTCCAAATTTTCGGCTTTTGCCTGCGTTTTATCGCCGACTTGCGTCTTATCGCTTTTCTTCAATGGAATCAGCAGAATTTCAGGCACATAATCCTTCAAATCAATCAGTTCCATATATAACGTTTTTTCTTCATCTGTTGTAAAGCATTCATCTTCTTTTTTTTCGATCTCTTTGCTTTCTTCTGGAACATCAGCTTGTGCATTTGAGGTGTTGAGTCTTGTGGCTTCATCAGTGGCCACTGATGTGTTGATAGGGATGTTTAAACTATCGGAAATTCTATAAAATATTTTAATTATGTTTAATTTTCCAGAAATTTTGAGAAAAATTGGAACATGTTAATGTTATCCAAAGTTTTCTGATAAGTTGATTTCAATTCTTTGTATTTGGATTCGTTATCAGCATCCAAAATTCCCTTCTCGATGATGATTGTGTTGTTTTTGGTTTCTTGCTCTATCATTTTCTAAATATTTTTAATAAAATGTTTTATCTAATTTGCCAAAATTATACCTCGTAACTATATTTGAGATTTTCCTTCAACATTTGGCAATAATTCTGATAAAACTCGAAAATTTTCTTCTTGCCTTCTGGTTTTATCGCATCTGTGAAGAATTCAATTTTTGGAAGATTTGGGTTTTCACTATATTCTTTTTCTTTGGACTTGCTAATATTGACACCTTTATTACAATTAAATTATTTTTTTCTCCAAAAGTAAAAAGTAACCCAAAAATTCAAAAGCATATGAGGCAGCGAAAACAGAAGCTGTTGTGATGTTGCAATTAAAAATTTCCTTGTCTTGAACAATTATCTTCAAATTTTTATTAAAAATAAAAAAAATAAATATATTTACAATTTCTTTCAATAGGATAAAAATTTTCTCAAAAGGGTATGGAAACCCTATTAGATACAGTTCACATATATATCTAAATAAGTTTCTTCTTCGATTCGCCTTGGCATTTTCATCCGTGAGGCCCCCTCTTAAATTTGTTTAAAATACAAAACAATTTTTTTTTTAATTATTACCCTTGTTTTATTTGTTTTTGGAGATTTAAAAAAAGGTGATTATGGTAATCTTCGTAGGTTTGATGTAATATAGAAGAAAGCTATGAAATATATTAACTAATAATATATTTCATTTTCTGAATTTACATTCATGTAATAGATCAGATCCTTTTGTTGAATTATTGTTTCTGAAATGATCGCAGAAATTTCTCCTGTAAATCTACAAAACAATTAATTTTTTTTACACCATTTTAAATAAAACTTTGATAAATTCAATGTTTCCATCTCCTTCAAAGTCGAATCTCTCACTTTCATGTCATTTTGCTTGAGTTTATTCATGAATCTTTGTAATTTCTTCAACTCACTTGATCGGAAAGACAATTTTTCGCTCACAACTTTACATTTTTTTGGGTCAAAAATTTAAATATTTAGTTACCTGGATAGTTTGCTTTGGCTTCAGCATTTTTGGCTTTCAA
>Ga0302186_10003266_pt1 | contig 11956 bp, 7 predicted proteins | sample II_Bog_E1_2_FD_198782 | JGI IMG/M metagenome (GOLD analysis project Ga0302186, IMG submission 198782) | Peat permafrost microbial communities from Stordalen Mire near Abisko, Sweden - II_Bog_E1_1 | ecosystem: Environmental > Terrestrial > Soil > Wetlands > Peat | place: Sweden: Abisko, Stordalen...
TCCCATGCATTTGCAATACATCAAGTTGATTTACCAAAGATTTTAAAATATAGATGACCTCAGATTCTTTAAATTTCATCCCCATTTGTAATAAGTCTTCGAGGGACATTGCACCAGATTCCATCATTGATACATATAACATATTGGGATCTGTATAAAAAAGGCCAAAATATTTCCGAAATTCTGTGCTTCCTAACGCCTGAATCTTTTCTAAGATAAAATCTTCCATGAAAACATTCATAAGATGTTGATGATCTGGAAATCTAAAGTATTTTTTGAGGGCAAAATATTTATCCTTTTGCTTGTGATAGACTTTGTAAATCTTGCCAAAACCACCTTCACCGAAAACTTCTAAGAATTGTAAATCCTTTTTATCTAGAATTCCAATGTTGTTTCTCAACATTGGTTTTATTATTTTAGAAACATTGTCAGCATAAGTGCCTGGATCTAAAATTTAATTAATTATAATGGAAGCTAACTCAAATTTCTACTCATAAGCTTATTTTTTTGAGATGACAATAGTCCAAAATTTTTCGGTTCCATACCCAAATTTATACTCGTATTCTTATCCATTTGAGATGAGAATAGTCCAAAACCCTCCCGTTCCTTACCCTCCTGTTCCATATCTAAAATGACAATGACACACACGTAAGAAAATTAAATAAGGCAAATGGAAATGAAATTTTCAAAATATTTTAAAAACTTCTGATAGAAATTCAAAATTTTTATTTTAATAAATAATGAAATTTCATCCTTCAAAAAATTAAAAACATTATTCCTTTATAAAAAAAAAAAAAATTAAATATACATCATTTTGGTCAAAAATACCATTTTACAAAGTGGTTTTATAATAAATAGCAAATTTGAAATGTCAGAAAAAAAACAAAAAGTGAAAAAAAAAAAATTGTTAAATTTTTAATTAAAAAAAAAGAAGTTTTTTCCAATAGTGTTCATTTTATATTTTTACTATTTCGCCTCTCCGCTGTTCACATTCTCCATCAATCCAGAGCAATCCACGGCCTCAAAATTATTCCCTGTGATCTTATTCATGTAGGTGTGCAGCATGTCATTGTCCCATAAATCATGAGGATCGCCTGAAACAAACCAATTAGAGCCATTATCGGCCACGATCAGCCCATATCTCTGCATTGCAGTGAAAATCACCTGTATCTGTTTTGGAAATCCAGTCATATTGAAATTGCTCTTCAATCTGAATCTTGTGCCCATTGGTGGTAAGTTCGTTTGTGTCTTGGTTGAAGCTTCATGTCTCGCAGGCCAGACATAAGCCTTTTGTGAATTCTGGATAGTAAATCTAATAGCATGGTTTATTTCTCCAGAAGCAACTTCTTCGTATTTGAGAAGACCTGGATAAATCGGCAACCCAGCAGCATCAGCAGATGTCCAATCCAAAGGTCTCAAATTGTTGGAGGTGAGGTTCCAAATAGCACCAGAACCAGCAGTCCAAGAACCATTGGTCAAATAAGCTGAGAATAGCTCATAAAGAGTACAGGTGTCATTGTCGAGGATGAGAAGATGACGATCTCCTCCAGTGTTATTGTTTCCTCCTTCCACCTGATAATTTGTAGGGATTGGATATGGACCAGGGTCGCTTTCTGCAGCGTAATCGAATTTCACTTTTGATTTTGCCACCTTGGAACCATTAACAAAGTTGAAGGGGATTCCCATGGGACTACCTTCGTAAAGCCCAGAACCGAAATCCGCATGGAATTTTGTGGTTGCCCCTATGGATTGAATGTATTGGCTGGAAAACTTGTGGACAGGGAGAGTGTCAATTCTAGTGTTCCAAATGTTGTTTGCTGGGAAGATCTCACAGGGAGCTGAAAGGACGGAGGAAAAGAAAACTAAGAGAAGAACGAAAAAGAGGCTGGTTTTTTGCATTTAAAAATAAAATTTATTTTTTGAAAAATTATGACTTGGTGAAAAGATCTAAAAATAGAAGGCTTTCATTTTATAAATAAATTTTATATGAAAAAGCTTGCCAAAACAAAAAATAGACTCACGTTATGAATAAAATTTAAACAAAAATCACAATTTAAAAACAAAATATAAAAAAATACCTCAAAAATTCAATTTTTTATTAATTAGATGTTTTTTATGAATTATTCCAAAATTAAAGAAATATATATTTATATTTTTTATGTTGACTCTTACAAATTTATTTTTTCCTTTTATGTTTAGGCGGTTTTTTGAAAAAATCATTGACACTTGCCTTTCTATCTTCATCCGAATCATTATCATTCTCTCCCTCAGGTTTCTGGCTTTCAGTTCTCGCTCTCACTCGGGTTTTATCCTTTCTTCGAAGTAAAGAAGATTTTGGTTCACTATTGATTCTATTCATATAAAAATTTGAATCCTCATCAACTCTCATCTGATGGGCAATGATATGTGGGTCTTGCTTCGAAACTTTTAATAATTTAGGCTTGCAATAGGCCGCATGGATGATCTTCAGAATCGCACTCGATAACCCACATCCAGAAACAAATATGGGCTCCAATTTATTATACCTGAATTTTTAAGTTCAAAAACCTGAAGTTTTAATAATTTATGATACCCGCTTATTTTAAGACTCTTCATCAACATGAGGATTCGCATAATAGATATTGTGATCCCTAGTATTTCAAATCTTTTTTTTCTTCTTTCCTTTAATAAAACTCGACAAATGTCGTAGGACTCTTCATAAACTGTGATTGTTTTCTCCTCACAAAGTTCAAATTGCTGCATAATACTATTTTCTTTACTATTTTTTAATTTTAGTATTTTTTTTTGTATTCTCTTATATGATGGTACATTTGTCTCATTATTAAGTTGATAACACTTTTTGTGAGCTTGAGAATAAATTTCATGAGTGAAAAGGAATTCTTGTATCTTTTATAACGATTTTCAGTATCCTTGCCCACGATTTCACTCAAAATTCCGATATTTATCCCCCACAACGTGTTATCGAACAAATAATAGAAGAACGCCATGACGTTTATGCTTATCGAAAGCATTTTGTAAGCCCAGTTTTTCTGCTTTTTGAGGGCTTTTTGAATCGCTTTGATTTCTTGCAAGAATTTCAGGAATTTGAAGATCTTTCGGCCCTTGCTCATCGACTCTTTGATTTTTTCTGCTACTCGGAAGCTCAGAATCGCATTAGCTCTTGTTAAAATAAAATATAATATGAAAAGCGGATTTTAATAAACATATATGCTGTTTTGACTTCAAATATGTTCGAATATTTAATACAATGTATGTAAAAATCAGCGAAATATTGGACCAAAGCACAGATTTTATCCCTACCCTTTGAAGAACTCATAAGAGAGGAAATTGAAGAGACCTAGCCGCAAAAAATTGTTGAAGTTATGAGGAAAATCAATAGAAAAAAAACTGATGATGCAATCATTTTGCCATATTTCGCGCCTATGCTAGCGGAAGTTTTCGCAGCCTTGAGATTGTGGTTAAGGAACTCCGTGAAATCACTAATCGATGGCAAAGAGTTCATTTATCTATGCAGAGAATATCCGGGTTTTAAAATATGAGAACTTTTTAAATTAGGTTAGAAGTTTTCTGGATTTTTCAATTTTTTGTTTTTCTCATTAGGCAGACAAAAACATCGTTTTCGTATTATATTATGATAAGATAATTTTTTTGGATAACGTTTAACAAGAGCTAAAAAAAAAATTATTTATAAAAACATGAACAAGTCAAAATAATTGTTTGTTATTATTATTTCCCCTTTCTTTATTTTCAATCTTTTGTTTTATTACTGTAAAAAATTCTTAAATTTTCTTTTAATGAGTTTCAAAATTTCGAGTCTCAAAATTTAGTTTTCTATTTTCCAATTCCTTCATAAATTCCTTCCCAAATCATTCCTATTGCTTTCGCACCTGGATCCTCATATTTTTTTAAAATTTCTTCAGGAACATAATTACTTCTTCCAGCCCCGGCTTTCATATTCTTTGTATTCTCTGCTCCTTTCATTGCAGCATCCAACGCTTCTTTCACACAAAGGAAGGAGTCACCCTTGCTTTTTTCAATGGTTTCTCCAAAAATTCTTATAGCAGGAATCAACGCATCTAACATGGTCCTATGGCCCTCTCTCGCCTTATCATAAATGAGAAGCGAATTCAAAGCACCTTCTAAAGCTAGTTTCCATTGAATTAAAGGCATTTCATTGTTTTTTTTAGCGAAATTGTGAGCCAAAGATGTGAAAAATATCCTATATATGACTCCGGAAGTGCCTCCCATACTAACTTCTATAGATTTTGTAAGAGCTTCCAAAGTTTCGGAGGTTTCCTGAAGGGGGTAATTGGGCAGATCTTGCAAGATCCTTTTGGCACCCAATGCAAAAGTGCTGCCACAATCTCCATCACCAACATTTGAATCCAATTCGTTTAGGACATTCTCTTTTTCTAGAAACTTATTGGCAATTTTTTCAATTATCACCCCCAAATCATTTTTCACAATGCTTTGAACAACCACCTTCTTTTCGATCTGTTTTTCCTTTTTATAATCAAAGTTTCTGTTTTCATGATTTCCTGAATCATATTTATAATTCGACCAACCAGGGGCGTTCACTGGATGATCCAAATACCCTAAAAACTCCTTTTCATGAGCTTTATCAGTTTCTAGTAGTGTTATTGAGAATCCCTTCATATCAAAAGAAGTCATATACCCTCCACAATACACTCTAATTGGCTTGGACTTCAATTCTCTTTCGAAATATAAATGAACCTCTCTCGTGATCAACCCCATTTCCATACTGGTGCATGAACCCAAATTATTCACCATGACAATATAGCCCAATCCTTTCTTTTCGAACTCCTTCAGCAGCTTTTCCATCATTTTCCCCACTAAATTTTCTATATCTTTAAATTCCATGGTCTCAACACCAGGCTCATTATGAATGCCTAACCCTAATTCCACAAATCCCTCTTTGATCCGATTTTCCTTTATTCTCCCAGGGATGGCACAAGAACTCAATGCTGCCCCTATCGTCCTGATTTTCTGTAAAACCCCATAGACTTTCTCATATAACTCATCCAGAGTCACCTTCTCCTCACTAATGGCGCCAGCAATCTTATGAACCAATACTGTTCCTGCTATGCCCCTTCTACCAGTCACTCCCTTTTCTTTATCAATCGAACAATCATCTTCCACTATCAATATCCGTGATTTAATCCCCTTTGCCTTGGTCATCTCACAGGCCAGACCGAAATTCAAGCGATCTCCAGTGTAGTTTTTCACGATCAAAAGACACCCAGGTCCGGATTTATCAACCAAAGCCTCAATTGTATCATAAATGATTTGAACTGAAGGGGATGCAAAAATTTGGCCAGAAACGGCTGCTGTCAACATGCCTTGACCAACATATTGGCCATGGGCAGGCTCATGCCCTGCACCACCACCTGTGATAAGTGCAATTTTGGAAGATTGATGGTCGAACCAATCGGAACGGAAAATAACTGGAAGAGGACAGGAGTTCACATATAATTGAGTCAGGGATGGATAGGTAAGAGAAAGGGACTCCATTGAACAGAGGACAGACTGAGCTAAATCCTTGTGAAGAAGCGGTTGCATGGGATAAGGATTTATTTTTTGTTAATTTTGGAATTTTTTTTTAGATATTTTTTATTTTAATTATTTCGGTTCAAACTATAAAATAGGAATTATAATTTAATTTCTCCAGCAAATTAGGAAATTTTTTCCAGGAAATTTTCGAATACAAACCTACCTGCTCACAATAACTATTATACAACAAAATTACAATTTATGCTTTTTTAACAAAAATCAAAATTCAAAATGTGAGTCATAAATTTCAAAATTCCCAAGGATTTATGTATAATTTATATGTTTGTGGTATTTTTAAAAAATTCTTTTATAAAATTTGGGGTCATCAGAAGAATTTGTTTTTTCGAAAATTCCTTTTTAAATTAGGTATATATCTTGCTTCTCCATGTCTTTAACCAAGAAAAATTAAAAAAAAAAAATATACAGCCCAAAAAAAAATAATTTTAAAATATAAAACAATATAAATTTATTGACAACATATTATGGCACTTATTTTATCATTAATTAACTCTAAAACACAGAACATTTTTCGTCATTTTTATTATTTTCTATCCTTCTTAAAGGTGATTTTAGATGTTCAATCAAGCTTTTTTGATACTCCTGATCTGCATCATCAAGTTTATTTAACTCAATGAGTTCCTTCGCCTTCAAATTTTGACGTTTCTTTAATTCAATAAAATCTGCTTCCTTAGGTTTTATTGCTTCTCTCTTTATGATATTTTCCGTATCAACCAAAGTGTCCATATTTTTATAAGTTTCCCATTCCTTGGTTTTTTTTACGATTATTTGCTTAAATTCGTCTAATTTAGTGCCCAGCTTCCCATTTTCATATTTTAATAGATCCTTTCTTTCTTCTAATTTCTTCACTTCCTCCATCAAATTCTGAATCCCTTCATTTTGTTTTTTCCAAATATCAGTGTTCTTTTATTAATGTTTAAATTTTTTCTCTTATAATCAATTCCATACTTTTTCTTGCTCTTTTTCTCCTTCCTTTTCTAATTTTTTTACTTCCTCCTCAATTGGCTCGATCATTTTGCTTAAAAACTCAATATTATAGTCTTTATCCAACAAGATGCTTTCCCATTCCTTGCTATGTTCCTTGGAAATCAACTTCAAAAAGCATGCGTCACAAACCCTCTCTTTATTGACTTGATGTCTTGAACAAACGCCGCAGACAGGTCCCCCACATAATCTGCTAATAATCAAAAAAAAATAAATATGATTTGTGCCAAATTATGAACCAATGATGCTCGAAATGCATTTTCCTCTTGTCGAAAATCTGTGAACAAATGAAACAATGATCAGAAATTGCCCATTCTTGGTTGAATTTCAATAAGACATTGGTTTGTGTAAGGCAATCTGCAAAAAGTATGTGGGGGGAATAAATTTAAGGGTTACCAGTTTGGAGAAAATCAGAGAAAAGAGATTTCTCATTCAAGAGGGGAGGGGAGGATGTGGGGTGGAAAAACGATAGGATGTTATCAGAGTAGGATCGGGTGGGTTTTTCCATTTTTAATTATTTCCCGTATGAGAAAAATTTGTTTGAGGGATGATTAAGAGAAAATTTACTAAAACTTGAAAATGAAAAAAATATACGGATAATTATAATGGAATAATTTCAAGTTTAGTGTTAATCGAGAACAATTTTTAGAATTTGATTGAACATAAAAAAATGATGAGGTTCCCATTTTTGAATTTTTGTAAATAATAAAATTTGAGAAAACAATAAATTTAATTTTTTACAACTAAAAAAACATCTAGCAAAATAACATTTTGTTACGAAAAAATCAATCCCCAAGTCAAAAATACTTAATTCATTCTTTGATATTAAACTTCAGCTCATAATCGCAAAGCTCCACCCATCATAAAAAACTCTCTTTTTACATGAACAATTTTTGTTCTGACGCTTTGATCAAAATCCAAAAAGATCAGGACACTTCCATAAAATCCCAAACTTTCCTCAAAAAAAGTCTTTTTTCCTTTTTTCTTCCCTAACCCTTTTTTTTACTCTAGCAGAAAACAGCTACCACCTTCTAACAAATAAAATTCCTTCAAAACATGAAATCGATGAGAAGACCTCTCTTTCCAAAGATAAAGATGAACCTATTTCAGTTATCCCCAAACTTGAAATCCAATCCCCCCCTTTCCCATACACGCAAGAGACCCTTCTTGATTTCAAAGACTCTCCAAAAAAAATCCCGAAGCTCCCAACCAATCCCTCTCAACATTCAAAATCCCGTCCATCCTCTAAATCTTCAAGCAGTAGTAGTTCCAGCGATGACTCTGAAAGCATAAAAAACACAGAAAAAACATCAAAAAATGCAGATTCCCAAAGACACGAGAGTGGAGTCATACAAAAAAGCCCTTCTAAGGAACGATTGAAGAAAAAAAGCCAAAGCGGCCTGACTTCCATACAAAAAAACAAGAAAATGTCTGGAGTAATGAGTCAATTAGATCCTCGACTAATGAAGAACAATCAATTGTCCCCTGATTCCCCGAATAAAAACCCATATCTGAATTTCGCAAAAAAAAGAGCGTCTTTCCAAATCCAATCGAGTTGCACAGCATCCCCAACGAATTCCATGATGAATCAAATCCCTGGTGCATTTCCTTTCCATCGAGTTTCCCAGTTGGGGTTACAAGGACTACATAGACAGAATACTAAGTTCAGAAGACCCAGTCACACCCAAAATCGGCTCAGTAAACAACAATCTTACGGAACGAGTGGAAAACTAGGGAATACATTAGCTGGAGGAGGAGTCAAGAAAAAAACTTTCTATGATGTGATTGCCAATTTTTATATGGCGAAAAAATTCATGAGCATTTTAAGGGGGTTGACCTCAACCAGAACACCGAAATGGCTCAACAATTACCATTTTGAAACGATTAATGATATCAGTTTTTTTCATTCGGTGTATCGAGAACAGGAATACAATAATTTAATGAATGACGAAAAAAACAAGACGGAAAGTATTTTTAATGATAAGTTCAAACTCTATTCGAAAATGAAGACGTTTTTCTTGAAAAAAAAGAAAGGACGGGAACTTCTTGATTATTATGAGAAATTTGTTGAGAAAATGGAAAAGATCTTTCATGTGCTCGATCCCAGTAAATCGTTAATAATTTGTTGGGAGACCTTGATTTTGTTATGTATTTTCATGCATTTCATAGTGATCCCATTGGAGACTTCTTTTTCGATAAATTTCATGGATCTTTCGCCAGGTCTCAGTTATGTGAATACCTTCACGATAATGACGCTTGTAGCTGATATAGCGAAGAAATTCAACACTGCCTATTATCTCAAAGGTGTATTAGTCACCAAAAGGAAAAGCATCGCATGGCATTATCTAAAGAAGGAGTTTTGGCTAGATATTTTGAGTGTCGGGTCATTGTTTTTTAAGGAAGTGATATGCGAGGAATTAGAATTGTTCAATCCTGATGAATGGTGGGTCAAAATATTATATTTGCTGTTTTTCATGAAATATAGGGAATTCGAGTACATCATTAAAAAGTTCGAAGATTTGATTTTCTTCGATAAATCGTTAAATAACAAATTGGCCCTTTTCAAGCTGATTCTTAAAATTCTCTTGATTTCTCATATTTTCGCATGTCTTTGGCATATCATTGGGTGGGAATCCTCCAAAATAGCCTCAACTTCTTGGTTGATTGAGAAAGGTCTTCTCTTGAGACCTTGGTATATCAGATATGTTTATTCTTTCTATTATATTTGTGTCACTATGAATACTGTAGGTTATGGTGATATCACCCCAATGAACATCTATGAGGTTTTATTCAGTATTGTGTTAATTTATGTCGCCTGTGCGATTTTCGCCTATTTTCTTAATAGTATTGGTATCATAATAGCGAACATAGTGAAACAAGAGGATGAATTCAAGAACGATCTCAACACTATTAATGATTTTATGCGAGAAAAAGAAATCAATTTTGAACTCAGGATGCGAGTCCGCAAGTATTTGGAATATATTTGGCATGAAGAGAAAATTGATAAAGTCGAAAATCAAGTAAAGATCATTGAAAAACTTTCCGATTCATTAAAAGATGAACTTCTCCTTGAAGCAAATGGCCGAATCATCCGTGATATCAAGATGTTCTCTTTAAATTTCTCAGAAGACACCCTGCGACAAACAGTTGGCATCATGAAAGAAATGAGGTATACCCCCGGAGATCTGATATTTTATAAAGACGAGACAGAAAACAAGGCAATTTATATAATTCGTAAAGGGGAAGTGGAAATTTTCTTGGAGACCCCGAAAAGTGTGAATCCAGTGACTGTGTTAAAGAAACTCAAGGAAGGCGATGTTTTCGGTGAATTGGCCTTCTTTTCTGATAACGCAAGGACTGCATGTGCCAGAAGCACGGACTTCACTACTGTTTTCATGATACGACAAGAAGATTTTCTCAGTGTGATTCGGAAATATAACAAGGATTTTGAAAAATATTGCGAGATTAAGGATAACATCAACTATTATAACGATTATAGTGACATATTCTTGAAATGTTTCTCATGCAATGAATCCACACATCCTGTGAAATTTTGTAATTTGCTTCATTATACAGCTTTGAAGGAAATCATTGTGAGAAGACATGCTTATACAAGTGCCCAGGAAAGAAAGGAGGAGGTCCGAAGAAGAAAGAAAAAGGCTCTTAACGCTTTAATATCACTACCAAAAATTGAAGCAGGAGCTTATGAGCTTCAAAAACTGATATTTCCAGCTCATGAATCAGAAAGTTCCTCAGAAAATGAGTCCAATGATGGAAATAACGAAGAGGAGGAAGAAGCAATTAACACAAATTACACCATACAAGAAGAAAATGAAGAGAATACAAGCAAAATGGATGCCTCACATAGGCTTTCCTTGAAAGGTTCAAAAGAAGATTCTCCATTAATAGAGAAAAGCCAGCAAAATTCCAAAAGCTTCAAGAAGATGAATACAAGCAAAAGCACTAGGAAAAGATCTATTTTTTCTATGAAGGGAAGGAAAACTTTGGCTGATGAAGAATCCTTGGAGATCAAAGAAAATTCTGAGGAAGAGGATTCGAATGATGAAGAAATAAATTCAGATATGGTCAACAAAGGATTAGGAAATAATGAGGACAGGAAGGAATGGGGTCGTCGTAAGTCTAGAAAGAAGAACATCTTAGTGAGGAAATCCCTGGCGAGAATAAATTCTCGTAAAAGTGTCAATATGATGGATATGGAAGAATTGGATAATTTCTTCTCTAATCTTGAAGGAGCGTCTACCAGTGCACGTCTTTCTAAGGAAAAAGAGCCCCAGAAGGATTTCAAAAAAGAATTTCGATCATTGAAGAGTGATTTTGGAGAAACACCTTCCATGAGGTCCGTGCAATCCCCTTCTAGTAACTCTTCATCAAAGATGAATGGGGTCATTGGAGGGTTTTTGAAATTCATGAGGAGATTGGTTGAGTTATCAAAAGGTTCTAAGACTAATAATGTGCAGGAGGTGGTCGTGGCTTTAAATGAAAACACTTTGGATTTGGATAGGATAAAATCTTTTGATTTTTATTTCTCTTATAATAACATAGAGAATGTGATCGCGCAGATGGAAATGTTCCATTTGATAAGACTTAGGAGAAAAACGGGCAAATCTCAAAATAAAATGAAACATCTTTATTTGCAAAACTCAATCAATCAAAATGGGGTGCCCACTTATATCAGAGGTAGCATTTTAGTCACAAATAACAAAAATGATAATAATTTGATCGATGATTTCTTATATAATAAAAACCAAGAAATGTTGCAAAAAAGACAATATAATGCTCATACCTTCATTAGGAAGAACTTCTTTAAAAACGCGCCGATGCTCGAAAAAATGATGAAAGAGGAACAATTTGACCCTGAAAAAATTAAGGAATTCTATATTAACAAATATATGAGAGGCAAAACTCAAACTTATTTCTTCAAGGGAGTCAAGATGATGTGGGCATGTTGGAAGAAAATGTGGAAGTCATGCTGCAAAAGGAGGAAAAGGACCAAACTGATAGAAAAAAATAAGAAAACGACTTTGCTGAAACTCAATAATGAAGATATAGGGGTTGGGTCAGGAAGAACTATCTCAGCGAAGTTGAAAAGCACGAAAAATTTGAAGAAATAAGAAAAATTATATGATTTTTTTCCAAGTTTATTTTAATCAAAGCCTGGACGGAATTTGCAAAAAAAGGCTTTTGTTTTAAGCTATAATTATTAAAATTTTGGGAATTGATAAATAAATTAAAATTTGGATTATGGTGGGATTTAAAAAAATCAATTTAAGAAAGATGTTTATTTTTAATTTTTTTTTTGAAAATGGGGAAAAAAATAAAAATATAGAAATATGAAAATATGGAGCTTTTACGGTAATTAATT
>Ga0302186_10003270_pt1 | contig 11951 bp, 15 predicted proteins | sample II_Bog_E1_2_FD_198782 | JGI IMG/M metagenome (GOLD analysis project Ga0302186, IMG submission 198782) | Peat permafrost microbial communities from Stordalen Mire near Abisko, Sweden - II_Bog_E1_1 | ecosystem: Environmental > Terrestrial > Soil > Wetlands > Peat | place: Sweden: Abisko...
TTAGTCACTCACTAACTTTAAAAAAACCCATTTTTTACATGTATCATCATATATTTATTAGAAAATTAAAAATATTTTGATGTGAAAAAAAAAAATTAAAATCACAATAATTTTCTACTTTTATATTTAAATGAGTAAAAAGGGATTCTAATTCTCAAAAATAAATTTGCTTAATTAAAAAAAAAAATTGTAAAATTATCAAAGATTTAAGGAAAAATCTTCCTTCCTTTTTGAGTAAAATCAATGTATGAGTTTCATCATCATTTCTTTGAATTCTTTGTAGGAAATCTTCAAAAAATTATACAATCAAGATTTAATTTCAATATTTAATAATGAGTACTTCTCCATCTCCATTATCATCGACCTCCTTTATGATTTCCTTCCAAATATCATTAGAAATTTTCTCACCTCCAAAGACATCCTTGAGTTCTGTAATCGAAAGAGATCCACTGCCATCCTAAATCAGCCAAATTCAAGCAAAATCATTAAATAATAAAAAATTTGAAAGGAAAAACACAAAAAGAACAATTTTTATTGTTTACTTTGTCGAACATCTTGAAAGCCATTTCGAGTCTTTGTTTTGACAGGAGATTTTCACGATTGATTGTTGCGATCACAAATTCTGGTTAAAATTATCAAACAACGAAAAGTTATCAATTTTTAATGGCATTTCTATCCAAAATACCTGTATAATCGATGGCTCCGCTGTTATTTTTGTCCACAGATTTCATTATCTTATCCACTTCTTCTTCGGCTTGAAAATCATTCATAATTCTCCTATATCCTATTAAAAAACACATAAAAATCATTATAAAAATCAATAAACATCATTAAAATCCTAAAAAATACTAAAAAATCATTAAAAATTAAACATTTTAGACAAAAAAATAAAGAAAATTGTACCTATTACTAATTCCTCTCGGCTCAATTGTCCATCGCCGTTCAAATCCAAGGCCTGGAAAGTTTTGAGCAATTGTGATTTTTCATCTTTGCTTGCAAGGTAATTAACAAGGAAAACCCATGTTGCCTCCTGCAGTTTCCTTTCAGCCTAAAACCACAAAATAATAGCAAACCCCAGAACCTTTGCAAAAATTTTCTTATAAATATTTTACCCTGAAGGTCCTCATATTTTCCAAAGCTTTGGTTATAATAGGGATATCAACAACATCTTTTTTGTTGTATTTCTTAAACCAAACATCTTGATAGCATTGTTCGGCACTGAGTCTCTTACTCGGGTCATATTCCAACATCCTTCGAACCAAGCTCTTGGCATCAGCTGATATTTGCAGCCATTCTTCTCCATCGAAGTTATATACTCCCTTGGACACTTTATCCATAATAGCTTTATCATTCTGTCCGTTGAACGGTGGGTACCCGCATAATAAAATATATAAGATAACTCCGCAGGACCAGATGTCACACTTTTCATCATATTTCTTCTTGAGTACTTCGGGAGCAATGTAATAAGGCTATGAATAAAAATTTAGAGAATCGATTGATTTGAGAGGAAATTATACTGTTCCAAACTTCTGATTCATTTTCTCCGAACTGTCAAACACTCTCGAAGTTCCGAAATCGATGACTTTGATCAATGCGCCTTCTTTGCTTGATTCAAACAAGAGGTTCTCTGGCTTAAGATCACTAAATTGAATTAATTTGGGTGAATTGATGCATTAATGTAATGAATTATTTAATTAATGGCTATATATTCAATACCGATGCACTATGTTGTGGGTATGACAATAAAATACTGCAGAAAGCACCTGTTGCATGATCTCAGCGCCTCTTTTCTCACTGAAATGCCTCTCTTCGATGATTTTATCGAACAACTCTCCCCCGGAACATAACTCTGTCACAATGTAGAAGTATTTTTCATCTTGATAAAACTCGAAAATCTTGATGATATTTGGGTGATCCTACACAAAAACGATGTTTTTCAAGGAAGAAATTTCTTAAAAAAGTACCAATTCCTTCAATATCTGAACCTCGTTCAAAAGCTTGTCCTGGTCTTCCTTGGAAGTGGAGGCTCTGTTGATGATTTTGATGGCTCTGGATAGCCCGGTTTTCTTATGGATTGCTTTTCTGACCTCTCCGAAAGCCCCTTTTTGAGAATAACAATAGAAAAAATACGTTAGAAATAAAAAAATCTGATTAGGCACCTTTGCCCAACGGAGGGTTCAAAATGGTATAATCTTTAGTGATTTTGCCGGATTTCTCACCGACAAGGTCTGCGGTGGAGAAGTCGACGTCTTCCTTTCTTTTGATTTCTGGGAGAAAAAAGCGGATTTAAAAAAAATCCTGTTTTTTTATGGGAGGACCTTTGGATTTGGGTGAGAAAGTCTCAATTTGGCTTTTTTTTTCGGGATGGACTATGTCCTTCTTCGTGGCATTGGAGCTAGATCTGCCAGTGATGATGCAACCCATGATGGAGTGTGAAAGAAAAATGCGATAAATATGAAAGTTTTCCTAATAGAAGGAATTATTATATTAAAATAAGTTTTAATTAATAAAATTAGGAGAAAGAATTATATTAATTCCTCGGTGACAGACTTATTCAAAAAACGAAATTCCATTTTTACATTCACATAATTAATAGAAAAATTTAGATTTATCAAGTTGTTTGAGAAAATATTTTGAAACGAAATTTAGAGAAAAAACCAGAAAGTTTGAAAAAAATTTAATATCCATATTTTAGCAAAAATATTTTTCTATGTTGATTTTTTTCATCAAAATATATTAAAACAATAATTATTACGAACGGAAATAATCTTACATAGCAAATGCATTCTTAGATTTTTTCAAAGATCCAGCTAAGTTTTTGAATTCTTCACTGAACCTACAATAACACAAAAATTTTAAATTTTCCTTTATTAAAGTATGAACCTGAAAGCTTTCTTTCCTTTTATTGGGATATGAGTAATTTTCTTTTCATAATCATTCAAGTTCTGTAGCTCACTGCTCAAAAAATCCATCATTCTTCCATTGACTACCCCTACAGGCGCTGATTCGATTTTTTTGGTTCCTTTATTCTGCAACTCAATATTTTTTACTTTATCTTCTTTTTTCTTATTTTCAATTTCTAAAAATTGCTTGAAATCAGACAAAATTGAGCCTCTTAGACCAAGCCCTTCAATTTGGGTGTGTCTTCTACCAGACACGATGCCATTTTCTAATTTGGAATCTGATTTGGTTTTCAACTTCTGTGAGTTCGAAAAGAACTTGAAGGAATTTTTGGAGCCAAAGGAGACATTATCGGATTTTGTCTTATGTTTTATATTAGAGCTGAAGAATTTATAGCTTTGTTGTTTGAAAGAACCTCCACCATGAAAATTTTTCTCTGCAAGTCTTTCTTTTTCTTTGATTTGCTTTATTTTCTTCAAATTGATAATTCTGGCAAGCCTTTGCAAATTGAAGACATCTTGATATTTGATGATGATGTTACACACCACATCGTAAAGTTTCTTTTTGGGAGCGGTTTCGTATGCACCTAAGTCATTTTGCTCATTGACTGCGACCTTTTGTTCATCGAGCAACTTTTGTTTCACGAGGTTCACCTTTTGTTCAACTTCGCCTTTCCTTTCGAAAAACTTTTTTTTTTTTCATTTAATAGTTTTTCTCTCATAATACATTGGCCTCCTTTTCCACTTCCGTGAACACTGGAATTGCATGAATTTTTTCCGGAATGTCACTTTTGACATCTTTCAAATTCTCTTTACCTTTCATCATCAACATCTTCTTACAATAAAGGAATTCTTTTTTGTCGAAATCATCGTTTTTATAACAGGATGCGAACTTTTTCTCTAAACTTTTCATATAAAAATGTTTAAAATAATAAATATCATCATTAATTCACTCTTGAATGTTTTCGTTGTTGTATTTCGAGTCGACTTTCTTTTGCACTATGTCCCCCATAAACAAATCCAAATCCTCTTCAATTCGATTGGTTTGTGAGGGTTTAATAAGCGCCGGCTTGAAAATAAAATCGGCACTTTTCCTCTTTTGGAAATATTCCTCAATTTCTCTTCTGTTGGTTTCTGTTATTACTTGAATTGGTTGGAAATCTACAAAAATTCATTTTTTAATTATTGTTATAAAGTAAATTTAATTTTTTTGTTTGTCGCACTCACGCAATAACAAAAAGATTTCTTAAAAAAAATGCTTACATTTATTTGTGGTCATGATTCTGGGTTTATGTTCTGGTTGAAATTCAGGTTGATAGGTTTTGCTTGCGAGTCTCAAATCTTTGATTTTTGCCGTGCTCGCCTTTGCTGCCTCCTTGAATTTTTTTAAAGAGACGAAACTTTTAAAATTGGTGATTCTGGTGCTTGCGTCGCTTTTTGCAAAGGAGTTATAATCGAGGAGGCTTTCCCTTAGAAACGATGCATTACTGTCTACTGCAAGCATTTTTTTAATTTCTTCTTCTTCTTTCAAATTTTGGTGTTTCGATCGAACAGGCGAATTAAGTTCAAATAAATTCAATTCTTTATCCATTGAGGCATATTTATCATAATTGTCATCCAATGTTTCTGTGGAATTGCCTTTAGTTAGAGCAATGGGCTCTTTGGATCTTACTAATACAGTTCTTTGGTTATATCGTTTGAGGAAGGTAAATTTCTCTTCCATTCTTTGGTTGTATTTGAGGAGCTCGTCACATTTTTCAGCTTGTTTACGATCGGCTTCTTTGATGAGAAGGGCAAAATATTGGGGGAACTTTTTGTCATTCTGCAGAAATTCAAAGATTATGGATTCCATTTCACTTCTTTCTTCAAAATACGATTCAAACTTTAAATTTTTAAGATATAAAACATATTTTTTCAAAAAAAGTTATGAATTTCAAAATACTTTCTCATGTAATTCATTGTAACTTTTTGTCATATAACGTTTTATTTCATCTACTGGGATCAGAAAAAATGATAATAACTCATGCAATCGCAGTCCTTCTATAATTCGATCATATCTTTGTTGTTGTTGATATACTTTGGAAATATTTATTAAACAACATGCCAGAACTTTGATCTTGATTATTTAATGAGAAAATATAAACATTATAAAAAATTACGCATCTACGCAACTTGAGTCGATTTTTCCGTTTTTTTTGATAATATTTCATATGGACTCGGATCGTGAGCTCATTTTGTATAAAAAGCAATAAATTATCATAAATCTCAAGTGCTTGGTTCAAACTATTTTTCATTAAGAAACAAAAAATAATTCATTATATACTATCCAAATTCAAAATAATAGTTTCCAAGGCTCAATTTCAGTTTAGCACACAAATTCAAAATGTCAGGGTTCTATCAAAGTTAGATAAAATAATAACGGGATAAAATACGAATACATCTACAAATTCAAACGATTTGGTAAACTCATTGCCAAAGTACAAAAACAAAAAGCAATCTCTGAAATTTTTCTCCTTTTTATTAATTTCTGCCATGAAAATGAACATTTCAAACGTTTGTGATATCAATTCTTCCAATTCATAGCTTTCTAAATTACAAATTATCCCTATATCTATAAATCTCTAAAAATACCATCAAGTTTTGACAAATCCTTTGTGCTCAAAACTGAAATATATTTGAAATAATCTGGAATTTTTTTCTTTATCAAACTCCTCAGACTTCTTTTTTTCTTCGTTTTAAACCTGACTTTTTCCTTATCATAATTTTGTGAATTCGAAGGTGTTGCCTTAATCAATTTAAATATCGAGCTTCCTGATCCGCTTTTATTGAACTCTGGCATGTTCGTCTCTTTGCTTAAAGAAGAATCTTTTTCAATGCTTGAAATTGATGTTTGACTTTCATATTCATTTTTATTCAATTCCACTTTGTTCAAAAGAAGAGGCTTATATTTGATCAAAAGAAATGTAAGATAACTGAACCAATTGCTATAGGTTCCATCCAAAATGTCTAATAAAACGTGGATTTTTGTCACAGGTAAAGTTGTTTTGAGGTAGCAATAGTTTTTGATGATTTTTTTGGTACAAATGAAAAATATTCGGTTCACTTTTAATTCATCGATTATGTTGAAATTCGTTTCACTGTCCTTTCGCTCAGAGAAATAATTCAATATCATCAAGAAAGCCTTTTGGTACATTTTCTAAAAAATTATCTTGATCATGTTGATTTTAAATATTATTATTGACTTTTTTTGTTAGTTTTTTAGCTTCTTCATATAGAATCAATGATTTTGGAAGCAATTTCAACGGGTTCTTTTCATCTTTGATGCCAACATCTATTGAGAAATTCCTTTGGATTAATGATTTCTGGCTTTCTTGTGTGTTAATTATATTTTTAAGGTTTTGTGGGTTGATTATTTCGCTTGGTCTCCTGAATACCACCTTCAAGGTTCGTGAACGGTCAAATCTTTGAGTGTGTAAGATTGATTTTTTCTGTTTTTCCGAGTTTTTTGGTGATATTTTGGGGGGAGATGAGCCTCCTTCTTTGTTTTTTGGAGAGTTGCTCTCATGTTTGGGACTGGGAGAAGAATTCATGATCTGGTTGGTGTTGTTGTCCTTTAAATTTATAATCAGCCTTTTTTTTGAGGATAAAGGACTTTTTTTGCCTTCGTTGGATGGGGATAGAGACCCCCGCTTGAGCTTGGATTTAGTTGACATTTTTTAGGAAAATGTATGTTTTAGCTTAAAAGAAACGTTTTTATGATAAATAAAATAAAAATTCAAATTTTTTTAAGAAAAATATATTTTTCTTTTTATATCAAAGGAATCACCTTTATATTGATTTAAATTGTATTTGATCTTTTTTTAAAAAAAAATATCTGATACCATTTTTATTTAATTTTCATTTTTTTTAGTAATAATTAAAGAAACAGCATTATTGATAATAATTCAAAAATGAAAAATAAAATTTCAGGAAGCAAAATCATAAAATAATCATATTTATTACCAGAAAACCAAAACATTTATATCTTAAAGTCTCTCGATCTTTTTCCCCAATGGGCCGACATTATCTCAAATTATCTCATTTCATTACCACCTATTTACGCATCATGGAAAAATCACCAAAAGTCCATTATTTCCAGAAATTGCTCAATAGTCTCTCAATACTCCTGTTTTTCACTCAAAGTCTCAGTTATCATTCAAATGACCTTTTTCAGACCCTAAGTTGTTTTTTTTGACAAGATTGATATATTATTCGAATTTCGCGAATTTCCTCTTATTTTCCAGAATTTTGAAGTCAATATAGTGATCTATGAAATCGTCTTCATGGTGTTTTCCTGATTTTGAACCTGATCCCCAATTTAACCAATTCCAATAATAGATAAACATTATTGAAATTAAAAAAAAAACAACTATTTTAATCAAAAAACTCTTAGATTTAAAAATTATTCAAGAGCTCTCATATAGAAAAATCGTATTTTATCAAACTTTTAGCCAGAAATTCCTGATAATATCAATAAAAGGTTGGTTGATGATTGTTATGTATGTAAAATTTATTTTCGAGAAAAAAAAAATTTCAATTTCTTTTTCTATATATTTTTTTTTTTATTCAAATTTTTTTATATATTCTTATTTTATATATCAAACGGATCGCCTTCTTTATTTACGATTTTAAACTTAAAATTGTATTTGAGACATTTCTCCGAATTCTGCAGGTCTTCCAGCAGTCTCACAATATTCTGATCCAACAGTCCAAATCTTTCAGTTCCACTGATTGTTACTTTTTCTTTCTTAACATCTTGCAACTCATTCACCCTTGAACATATATACACCCAACAACCAGTGCTTGATTCCTTGATTATCGGATTTTCAGGGTCTTCGCTCGAAGTCACTCTATATAAAGGTTTACCTTCTGGTCCTTCAAGAATTTCGTTCACATATTCACATTTGACCCCTTTTGTTTTTATGGAATTGTAGACCCGAATGCTTGAATACCCAATGGGGAACAAGTTATGTTCGGAGTGATAATTAGGATTGGTGCTGATGGTTCCTGTGTTGAGAAGAGTTAGGCTATTATTGATCTGGATAGGGAAAATGATGTTGCCGCTCATATCACGGTTTATCAGAAACTTGGTCTTTTTTTTTATGTCTGGGTCCTTCAGCGATTTTTCAGCCTTCCTTTTTTTATTATCTAAAATATATTTATATCGAATGTTCTAGTGATGTTTTTGGTTACATTGGCCTGATTTTTCTGTGAATGTCTTGAAAAACTCACAAACAAATTCTAGTCTTCCATTGAGTTTCTTATCATCAACATCCAATTTGTTATATTCATAAAAAGGATTGGTTTTGAGAATATTTAAGCAATTTAGTCCGTTTTCCACCACACAAAGCAACAATCCGCTTAATTATCAAAAATATAATAAATTTAATTGAAAATTCTTTACAAATCATGTATTTCGCATTGGTACTCCGGACTGACATAGGCTGGATGACTTGGGTCTAAATCAATGTTTCTTTGTTTTATTTCATCTAAGCCGCTTTTGAATAAGGCATTGTTGTTATGAAGAATGGATTTCCGGATAAAATGCAACATGTTTTCGTTTTTTGAGAATTTCAACGCCTCTTCATAAGAAATCTTGAAATCTTCTTCCATATCCTTTTCCTCTTGAATTTCTTCATTTTCTATGTAATTCATATAATTTTTAATATAATAAAAGAAAAATTTACTCTTTGGTTCAATAGTATTATTCTCTTCAATTATCATCTTACCTGTGCCAGCTCCCTCCTTTTCGTTTGTGACGATTTGTTGGCATTTCATTCGGATTTTTTGCACCATTTTTTCAATCTGAGCCACACTTCGATTCATTTCCTGAGGGTCCACATTAGTCACTTTCAGAAATTTCTCCTTAAATTCAACCCAATTTGTTCGACCCTCTGTATTTAAAGGCATTCCATAATTCTGAAGGAATTTGAAAAGTGCCTGTTTAATTTCCAAAGACCATCCCTCAATTTCATCTCCAGAGCTGCTCATTTCGAAAGTTAATTTATCTTTATTTAATTGGTTTTTCATAACAGTTTGAATGAGTTTCTTTAATCTTCTAGTTATTGTATCAGAGGAAGGGAAATCTTGATAACTATTTGCTATTTGTTGAAAATTAATTAAACTTTTTTGATTTTTCTAAATAAATACTTTTTTCAAGATCTCGGAAAGAAAATTCATTAGCATTTCGAATCGTTTGATAATTAGCATAGCCATATTTATAAATCCCCCTTAAAAGATCGATGTCATGTTTCTTTGTCCACCATACTTGTGGTTTTTGTCCATAAAGCATGGAGTCTGGCAGGAAGTTCAACATATTATCCCATACAATCTTATTCTTATCGCCATCAGGGATGTTCTTCAACGCCTCCTCCTTAAACTTCTTGATAAGAATCCTAATTCTATACAATAATTGGATCCTTTTACCCCAAGGTACGGCCCTTTGCTTCAAAGAGCTAAGATCCCAATCCTCTTATAATTTGAAAAAAATATCATTAAAAATCTTTTAAAATGTTAAAGTTAATACTTGCATTAGGAGCTATATAAGGATCAGTGGGTACCTCTTCCACAATGCTATATAAATGATTTTTTAACTCTTGTGATTCAGAGCCAAGATTTTCAGCTATAGCTCTTAGAAATGAATTGGAAAAGGCACGTAATTCGACATCAGGCTTCTCAAATAGCTTCCCTCCGATTGATCTTGACGCATCCTGAATCTTCCTCCATCTACCATATCCATGAATCAACAGATATTTCTTCAATTGTTCTTTATCATCAATGGACCATTTCCCGGGCAAATTCCTATCTGGGACTTTGTTATGTGGGTTTAACACATTATTGTTTTGGGAGTAGACTGAACCATGCAGTTTTAAGTTCAATTGGTCGTTCTTAAGGATTTCCTCTTCAGATTGTGGCAGAATCACATAGAAAACATGAGGGATGTCGCAATCGTTGCAGGGGAAGTATAATTTTGTGTTATTGGTAATAGGAATTTTAAAATCTTCTAAAATGGTTTTTAGTTGATTTGTTAAGGTTTAAGTATAATTACCTAAGAAATGGAGGCTATCTCGTGTTTTTGAAATAGAAGAGAGGAATTTTTCAGAAATATCCTGATAGAAGCCTGGCTTGTCATCAACATAAATCGGGGTGGAGGATATAATGGTGTATTTGTTGACTTCTGAGTCGAAATATAAGAAACCATAATCTTTTTTTCTAGTATAAAAGGAAAAATCTTATTTAAATAAAGTAAAATATACATTGAAGAGCATTTGAAGAGAATTTGAGAGTCGTAGTCGAAATCGGATTTGCTACCAACCAATTCGTAGTTACGGGTTTGTTGAGAGAGCTTCACTGGAATCTGGCAGAGAAAATGAAGAGATATTAAAAAAATGGGTACCTTTTTTATGTAATAATCCTCACCGTTGATGCCTTGCAGTTTCAAGAAAGCATAGTCGGAACTCATTTTTCTTAGTTTTGAAATATTTATCTAAATTTGGTGTTTTAAATAAAACTAAAAGACAAAAACAAATTATATTAAGAGTCTTTTGATTTTATATTTTGTGTATTTTTTTGAAAAAAAAATTAAAAATTTTGTAGTTTATTGAAAGAAGAAAAATTTTCCCTTCTATGCAAAAAATCCAATAAATGTTCTAATTTAAATAACCTTAATTAATCATCATTTTTCTTAACATGCCAAGCATTTTTCAGGGTAGCTGGCAGCATTGGCAATACCACAGGTGTTTCCTCTGGCTAATCTAATGTATCCGCTTTCTCCCCATGAAGCGCCCCATGAGTTCTTCACAATCCAAGCATCTGAGGTATATCCAACCAAAAGTACTCCATGGTCCAAATTAGTGCTACAATCATTAAAGATTCCACTTTGATATAATTGGAAATTCTGAGCATCAACAGCAATAGAAACTGGTTGTTGAGCGGCTCCTGCAGCCAATTGATCGACATTACCAGCAGCGACAGCAGTATAAGTGCTGATTTTGTTATGGCCTTTCAAAGTCTTGCAGGTATCATCAACCGCTTCATAAGGATAATCACCCTCATAGCACAAACAGTTCTTCTCCAAATAATCCCAAGCATTATTCATCAAACCACCATTGCAGCCTTGGTTTCCGAAAGTAGATGAGCAATCAACCAATTGTTGCTCGCTGAAGGAATGCAAGCCAAAGCCATCAATGAAACAACGACCTTCAAGAGCTCCAGTGGTTGAGAATGCCCAGCATGAACCGCATTGTCCTTGATCCTTAATGGGGTTAACGGCACCCTTGGTTCTCCAATCCACACCTGTTGGCAAATTGGCAGTTGGGAGGTCCACAACATGGACGGGTTGCTCTGGGATTTTTGTGGCCAAGTATTTGGCTTTGAACTCCTCAGGAGTGAGATCCATGAATTTCGTGAAACCCATTTCATAAGTTTTGGATGGGTTAGTTTGATGGGCCAAGACTTTGTTGTAGTTTTGGTAGAAGATCTGGAGTCTAGAGTTGTCATCGGTGCCATATTTCTTGTTGTTTTTGACTTTCCAATGAGCCCAAAGGTCATAGACTTGGGTTGGAATTTCGTTGGAAGATGAGCCCAAAGAAGGTTTTTCGTGATGATAGAGGCCCACACCAATGAGGAGGGCTGTGATTGCTAGGCCTACGAGGACTATTAATGACTTGTTCATTATCAGAGTTTGGAGGGATCGATTTTAAATATCTTGTTTTTTAAATATTATATATTTTTTAAATGGAAGACTTTAATAATGGAAAAAATAGCTAGTTCATTTATAAATATTATATAGTATTTTTAAAAGTTCATTCTTTTTCAGAAAATTGACAAATATAAATATACAGCAAAATTATATGAAAAAATGAATTTTAAAATTTGATGTGTTATAAATTCTGATCAAAAAAACACGTAATTAAATTTTGTTTTGTTTTTTGTTTAAAAAAAATTCTTTTACGGTAATTAAATTTTCAATTCATATTTAAATAAAATTTTTTTAATTAAAAATTTATGGAA
>Ga0302186_10003273_pt1 | contig 11948 bp, 9 predicted proteins | sample II_Bog_E1_2_FD_198782 | JGI IMG/M metagenome (GOLD analysis project Ga0302186, IMG submission 198782) | Peat permafrost microbial communities from Stordalen Mire near Abisko, Sweden - II_Bog_E1_1 | ecosystem: Environmental > Terrestrial > Soil > Wetlands > Peat | place: Sweden: Abisko, Stordalen...
ATAAATTACAAAGATGATACCCATTAATGTTGCTGTGAACTCTGTTTTTAGCAATTACTCTGTGACCCCACTCAAGAATATGAACTTTGGGCCAGTTCAGTTTAATTAAACCAAAGTGAGAACATTTTAAATTAAGAATGAGGGCCTTTTTGAGTTCAACTACTGCCTGTTTGATTTTAATAATGAAGACTTTAGAAAAGAGTTGCTTGTAAACGTGGATAAGGAAAGACAGACAAAATTAGAAGCAGCTAACAACATCGCTTCGCCAGCGGCAGTCGATCCAAAAAAACCAGCTCCTAAAAAGTAGGTGAAGGAAGTGAAGAAAGAAGCAAAGAAAGGAGGGAAGGGAGCTAAGTAATAGGCCGGTTTGAAGATAGGCCAGTGGTCCATTACACCAAACACTGGCAGTATTGCACCTGATAGTAGTGCTATAATCGAAGTCTCCTTCTCAGGAAAGGGTCAAAAACTGTTTGAACAAAAAATTGCAGTCGATATTTAAAACCGTGACCCATCAGACTAGCCCAATGGAATTCTTTATGAATTGGTTGCAGAGTCATGCATTCCGGGCATTAACACCGACAATTTTTAAAAAATATTCTAGGAACAACTAGTAATGCAAAATCAGCAGCAGTCCAATAGTATTGAGACAATGATTAAATCCAATGTGTTCTACGTTGATGAAAGAATTTTCAATTTTGGCACTCTTGTTCCCTCGATGACGACAAAGGGCCTAGAGGAAAAAATAAAGATTGAAAATAACAACAAAGTACCTTGCACAGTCAAACTCTAAACTAAGAAAAAGACTCCCAATGCGATTGAACAGTTTGCCTTTGACGTTGATCCTAAAGAAATTAAAATCCCGCCACATGAGCATTAGTATGTCAAACTTATCTTTAATCCTACCATAATGGCTTCCTATGCAGGAATGTTTTCTGCCATTGTCGATAATGGGGATCAGGAACCCAAAACTCATAAATTGATTTTTGATCTCAAGGGATAAGGTGCTCTTCCCACAATTAAAGTCTAAAAACCAAAGGATTACTTTGATTAAAGAACATTACTGCTAAAATTCCCTAAAACGAGAATTGGAAAGGCCTGCACTCAGTCCATCAGCCTCAAAAATTAAGGAACGATTCCGGCCACTGCTAAATTTGAACTGACTCCAAATGACCACTTCAAATTCATGGACAACAACTCGATTTCCCTTTCTCCCAAAAGTTATGGAGTTTTCAACATTGAATTTAAGCCAAAGGAGAGTGGAATAAAAATATGGGAAGTAACCGCGAGTACTTTGCAAAATCAATTTGAAATGATGCGTTTTAGAATTTAGGGAGAGGCCTATAACGAATAGATCTTATTTTAGAACCTACCCTTGGAGGAGTAAGACAGAATCAATTTTGGAGACTGTATTATAAAATAGGAAAAAAGACTAAATTTCTCTATAAAAAACAATGCAAACTAGGTTGTCAAATTCCAGTGGGCTTATCACGATGATTTTACATTCATTCCGCGAGTCGGACACATCAATAAAAAAACAAGTAAGGGAATTACTATTGTGTTCAAATCTGATAAGGCAGTCAGCCACAAAGATATTTCCATTCTATGTGAAACACTACAAATTAAACAGGCTGGCTAGGAGTTCAATGACTGGGATGATTCCATGAAAATAAGAAGATTTGTAACCAAAACTGAGTTTGATTGGATTTAAAATAAAAAGGAAGTCGAGAGAAAGAAGAGAGAAGAGTAGGCTGCTGAAAATGCCAAGAAGGGAGGAAAGAAAGATACCAAGAAAGTACCAAAAAAAGAATAAAAACTTGTCTAATAATAAAAACCAAAGCTAATTCCCGGTTAATAGGCCAGCATTGCCATTGACTAGGTTATTTTAGAACCTCCTATGGCCCTAGTGTAAAAGACCTAAAAAAATCTGGCTCTAAAGGCAACTGCAATTTGTGATTATGTGCGGTACTAAGTGAGTGAAAAGGCTATTGATTTCCTTCCTACTATGATGTACACTAGTCGTGTTCACAAATTTTCAATTAAGAACGTGAGTACGATCAAGATGTTTTACACTTGCAAGATCGTCAGTTCTTAAACAGGTAAAATATAATCTGGCTTCTTCACAGTCTCGCCACATAACGGAATTGTCAATCCAAATTGTGAGGAGATATTTACTGTTAGATTTTCACCCACCGAAGTCGAGGAAATTAATGAAAGACTATTGATCATTACGATCAAGAACCTCAGTCCAAATCAGGAGAAACTTATATTGGAACTTAATGGTGAAACCTAACGCCCTATTTGCCATTTTGAGCTGGCTCCATCTACCTATCGTGAGAAGAAACCTGATATAGAAGCAAAGTACAACATAGTTGAATTCTAATCTTTGGGTACAAAGGTCAAAAATACTAAGCGTTTTTATGTCATAAATCCAACCTCATTAGCCTATGATTTCGAATGGAAACGTATTAATGAAGATAAAGGATCAAACCCAGGATTTTTCAGGTGTGTTAGTCAAAAGGGCAGCATTCTCAGTGGTAAAAAGTCGGAAATGGTGTTTTAATATACTCCGGATTTGATTGGTACTCATTAAAGTTACTGGCTATTTTAAATACCAAGCGAAAGGATCACTCAATGGTTTATGATGGTGGGCGCAGTCAAGGAGCCCAATGTGTTCTTCGACATGGGTAAGATTAACTTCGGACCTCTGCTCATTGGTGGCAAGAACAAAGAAGTTGTTAGCATTAAGAACATGGAAGATGTGCCACTAACTTTCAACTTCGACAAAGAATCAGTTCGGGGAGAGCTCGAATATTCCAACTCACTCATGGTCGAGCCTATGTACGGAGTAGTACCAGCACAAGGAGATGCGAAAATAGAAGTAATATTTGAACCCAAAACATCACAAAGGTTTAACTACAACATCAACTGCAACGTGATGCGTCGAAACAGACCTATTTGCATCAATGTTAAGGGCGTTGGATATGTGCTTTCCCATTCAGTTTACCTCATAGGTCGCCCTACCCCTCTCTAAAAAACATAAAAATGTGAAATTAACTTCGGAAACATCTTTGTCAATTAGGTGAAGGAAAGGCGCATCCTAATAGAAAATACTGGAGACTTCAATTTTGATTTTGCAATTAAGACTAGTCATTCTTTTCCATACCTCAAGATCAGCAGTGAATTTGGCACAGTCAAAACAAATTAAAAATTTGGAATTGATCTGGTCTTCGCTCCTGCGGACGAATTTGCCTTTAAAGCGAACGCTTCTGTTACCCTTTCTATCATTTCAGGACCCACTTACACTTTTATCCTGCGTGGTACAGCAAAGACGCCGGGCATTGACTTTTCCTTCTATAACTATGATTTTGGTCCATGTTTCGTGCTAAAGCAACCCTTATCGATCACTGCTGAGTTGCAAATCCGCAATCGTGAGACGACTCCAATTTCAATTTAGTCTCTCTATCAAAAGAGTGATTTCTTGGATGTGAAAATTCCCTCGGGACAGGTAGTTCTGCCTCTTGAAATAGTATCTGTAAAAAACAAGAAGGGTGCAGTGGAAAGAGTCGAAAAGAATATGTTAACAGTACCTATCATGTTCACTCCAAGAGAACTAAAGAAATACAGCTAGGACTTTGTGTTTGATATTAATGGACTCAATAAAATTATTGTTAAAGTTAAAGGTGAGGGAGTACCTCTCAAACTTGAACTTGAAAAGACTTAGGATCAAAACATCGATTTCGGGATCACAAAAGTTGGCAGCTAAGTATCAAGAGTAGCTTCTTTGGTCAATAATTCGAAGAGAAAAATATAAATTACCTTTGATGTGTAAGGGCAGCTGGAGGAGTTAAAGAAGCAGTTCATCAGTATTGTCCCCAGTTCCTCTATCACCATTAACCCAAGAGAGAAGCACGACATTGAAGTGACTTTCCGTCCTACAGCTCGTATTAATGCCTTCAAGGTTGAGCTCAACTACAAAATTGTATAAAACCAAGAAAAGAAGAAGCTTTTAAATATATTCACAGCTGCTCATGGCATTGAAATGAAACTTATGGAAGACACAGTAGGATTCGGAACAGTTGTCGTTCAGTCCAAGATTACAAAGACCATACAGTTGTCAAATTTTGGAGATATAGGCTCAAAGTTCTAATGGGATACATCTCTATGTGGAAAGTTCTTTACCATTTAACCTGCAAAGGGGTATCTGCTTGCACATGAGGATATCCTTTTCAACGTCAGTTTCCACCCTAATGCACCAAATAACGACATTCGCTTTAGGGCAAAGTGCATCATTGAAGGGATCGACCCACTTTACGTAAATTTAGTTGGAAAGTGCATCCCTCAACCACAATAAACAATTCAGTAGCTAAAATTTGACTGTATGGTCAGAAGGGAAGTTTCTCAAAAAATCACTATTAAGAACCCAACTCCTAAAGCTTGGAAAATCAAATCCTCGATCAGTACTGAAGGCAAATATGATTATTTTCGTGGAAAAGAGTTTATAGAGGTCAATCCTAATGCTCAGGCTGATTATGAAATAGTTTATAACCCTTTAACCATGACCAAAAACAATGAAATTGCCTAAATAAAGGATGACAAGCATATAGCTTCATTATTTTTCCCAATTCCTGATGGTTCAGCTCTGCTTTATAAATTGGTAGGCACAGCTAATCCTCCATCTGTAGCCTAAGCTTTTGATATTAACTGCAAGGCAAAGTTTAACAAGACTCATAACATTACCATCAAAAATTGGTTGAAAGTACCTCAGCGCTTTAATGTGGAATGGAAATTTTAAGCCGAAGACAAAAGTGTGTTCATCAATGGAGCAACTATTTTTGATGTGCCTGGAGATTCACAGAAAGACTATAAACTCTCAATCTACGCGCTAAAAGCTGCGCAGATCAAATTTTCGATATATTTCCGTAATCCCCTTACATTAGAGTTTATTTTCTACAAAGTCGTATCAATTGTCTTATATAGAATCTAGTCATAAATCCTGCAGACCCGCAGAAGGAGATTTCAATGGTGTCATTAGTGCGATAGGCAACACAGAAGCTACTGACAATCGAAAATCCCCTTCCAAATCCAGTTGAAATTAAGAAGGAGATGATTATCATTGACAGCTAAACTGTCTTTGTCTCACCGAAGAGATTTACTATCCCTCCCAAATCAGTAACAAATTTTTTATGAAGTAATTCGGACTAGAGCTAATTTACAGACCATTATTAGCAAAAGAAGAAAACAGCAAGCTGACAATCAAGTCTCCGGAACTTGGATAATTCGTTTATCCTCTTAAATTAATCGGCAATCCCTCGAATTCTGAACGAACAATGAACTTTAAGAGTAGTCTTGGCAGTGAAATCACTCAAAAATTCAAATTTGTGCATTATGGCAAAAAGCCAACCACTTATAATTGCAAAATATAAAAAATAGGCCAGAAGATACCAGTTAACGTTGATCCTAAGGCCAAACAGCCTTTGCCTACTCTCGATTTTATCCTGGAAACGCCAACTGTACAAGTCCCAGCCAGTGACAACTTCGAAGGAGTTGAGGCTTCAATTAACATCAAATTCTAACCATCTGGGCTTAACGAAAGTGCTTGTCAGCTTACAATTTCTTCCCCAGATGCTGGAGATTACGTAAGTATTTTAAATGGCTATACTACCCTCCCACAACCCAAAGGACCTTTCAAAATTGTTGGAGCTAAACCACCTCCCATTGACTTCAAAAACCCCTTCTTCGAAGCATACTAGTTCATGGTGCGCATAGACAACCCTTCGTTTACTTCTGGAGTGAAATCACCAGTAAAAGTGGATGGGAAGAAGGTGTTGAGCATTGGAATAGCTTATAAGCAAGTGCCTGGCTCCTCGTCCAATGGTCGTCTAACCATTTCAGCAGGTGAAAATCTATCCTGGATCTTCTATTTGCAAGGCTAATGATTCATCAATAAAATCATCCATATAATTATCATCTCATACATTTAAATTAAAATGAGTCGGTCCATATTATGACTGCTCAAGAAGGAATCCCTGAAATAGAACTATAATCAGAATAATCAATTATAGATGAAATAAATTTGATCTTCTGGCTGTTTAACTGATGATGAGCTTTTAGTATATAAAATGATGATTCAATTTTACGATGAGTGGATTTTACTTCCACCAGCAGTTTGCACCAGTCCGTAGTCACGATAACATTCGACCCTACCGCATGCCCTCACCCTTTAATCATCGTTTCGTTTGTCTGACCAGTGGTTGCTCCATTGAGCTGCACCAGCTCGTTAATAACGGACTCATCTTTCACTCCCGCTATCAGTTTCATTGCAACATCATCAATATATAAATACTTCCCTCAAGGCATCATAAATCTGATTTTATTTGGATACTAGATGAACTAGGTAGATACGCCTGCTGGCGGCCAGTAGAGGGATATGAATTTGTAGAAAACACCATCCTTGAGGAAACATCCAAAAATTAACTTAAAGACGTTCTGAGAGAGGAGAATGCACTAAACTTCTGTGGAGTTAACTATCAGTTTTAGGATAACGACACTGAAGGCACTATCTTTTACTTGATAAGGTCTAAACTGGTTTTGCTACATTTCAGTATTAATAAGCAAGGGATATTCATTGATCAGGCAAGAGCTTTGAGATATAACTTCCCCTATCAGCGAGTGAGGCAAGTGGGGTGGGTTAGCAGAAAAGCAATGTTTCTTATAGGAGTTATAGAAGAGACAGAGGATGGAAAGACTATTCTAAAAGTGCATGACTTATAACTGGGATTGGGACTATGTCCCTAGTCTGTCGAATGGCAGCTCGAGAAGAATAACCTACTTCAATTTTATTCAGGCGAAAAAGGAGGTTTACTGGTTCTAACATTCAATGAAGTAGCTCTATATCAATATAAAATTAATCATCCCACTTGCAATTATCGTACCAGAGGCAATTATGGGCAGGGTTGCTACTTAGGCTAAGGATTCTACGCTCATATTGGAGAGGAACTCACTATTTTCAGTAAAGATAAGCTCAATACTTATGGGCAGCTAAAATTTGAGGAAGAGGCATTGATGAAAGAAAGCGGATTAATAGCTTGTAATTATTTAGGAGAGTTAAACTAAGGTAAGATAATTGCTTTGACCACAATCGATAAGACTTTATATTTTCTTGTAATATACCCTTCGGAATGGAAAATCTTTAAAAAGGAAAGTTCCCTCAACTCCATTTTATCCCTTCAACCAGTCAGTAGGAATGCTCTTGTAGTGGTTAGCGGCTGCAAAAAAGCTTAGGTGTCTCTCATTTAGTGGAAATATCCCTTAAATTTGTTGATGGAGCAATCGTTTCAGTTCAGTGTGTAAAACATTATTGCTATATTAGGCGGTAGTTACATCATTTTTCTTTGCAAGGAGATCAATGCTATTTTTAGACTAAAGGGAGAAACCTATTAATTTTACTTCTCTCTTCCCCAGTAAATTATTCTCTCTGCATCTGATAAATTCGCAATCACAGAGAAGGGCATTTATTAAATTGATTACCAATCTCAAACCTATTCTCAAGTCATTCAGGCAAACTTGATTTTGGCTTAAATCATGGAGGAATGCGCTTATTACTTGGATGAATTCGGCTGTCTTTGGAGCTATTAAGATTATGGTTCTAAGTCTGTTATCAGTACAGATAGAGAGGGAGATTATTGTTGGGGAGTCATTAAAACTACTGGAACTCTCATAAGTGCTAATTTGCATCATCACAACTATTTGACCATGACTAACTCTGAAGGAGAAAAAAATGTCTCGATTAAAGGACACACTTTGATCAGTAGCATCAGCTCTGTGATGTCTTGTCAGGGAAGAGAATCTTTGAGATTATCTGATCAAGAAAGATATCACATATTAGTTGGCTATATGGACGGCATCATCCATCTACACTCCCAACTATCCAATTTGTTGCATGTGTTTGAGCATCTTAGTGCTTCATTTATTAAATTTACCAAAATTTCGGAACAGACTCTGGTCGTCAGTAGCGGAGGTCGGCAATATTGGATGAACTGCAGCCAAGATAATCGTTCGCTAAATGAGATCTTGCTATCAACTAACGAAAACTATATCTCAGGAATGGTGTATCTTTCAAAATCAGAACAGCTTATCTGCATAGAACATCAATAATTTGGGTCAAATCGATTCATTCGTGCTTTTAAAACAGAGAAGGGGTAGTTTATCTCATCAATAGGAAGTAATAGGGTTGCTACTCTCAGTAAACTATGCCATTTTTATGATTAAATTCCAACTATTCTAATGCTATAGGAAAAATTGTTTGTGGCTGCTGCTCACTCCCTTATGGTATACAGTCTAAAAACAAAAAAACAAACAAGTTATTACCATCATTAACTAACTGAAATTATTAGTATGAAAATAATTGATTTGGGCCTGCTGCTTTGCGGAGTCACTACTGATGAGAAAGAAGTCATTTTGGTAGTTAGTCAATCTCTAGAACTAGTGTGCAAGTTCATTCTTCATACAAAGAAATTTTTAAAAGCAGTAGAAGTCATTCCCGATAGTAATTAATTTTTTGTGAGATATGACACGTTCGTTGCTCTTTATAAAATCACCCCGAGCCTTCAATTAACTCAACTTTTGGGCAGTAACATAAATATGCAAGGCTATCAGCTTGAAGTCAATGCTTAATCTAAGACTCTCCTCATCAATGACCCCTTTCGATATTTGGCCCTATTTTAATACCAACACAGTATTAACTTCAAGGCCAGCTTTGCACCTGCCATCACAATTCAAACTTCTTTCTTTTTTGGCGATGGCATCATTATTGTGGATGATAGAGGACAAATTGCATTGTTAAAAGAACATCACGATAGCTTATTCCCCAATAAAGTAAATTTCATCAAAATTGGCACTTTAAATTTAGGTGAGATGGTTACTGTTCTCTGCAAGTTTGGAGAGTAGATTTACTATGGGACTTCTTCTGGTAAAATAGGATATTTGGCGGCCATTGATAAAGATCAATATGATATCCTTCACAAATTATAAGATGAAAGCATGCTCGTCTTGAGACAAGGGCGCAGATTTTGCTACAGTCAATGGCGCAGTCGTATTCCATCTAGCTAACGCTTAATTGACGCGAGTCTGCTTCACTTTCATCTGGCAGAAGACATAGTTGCCATTAAATAAGAACTCGGTTAAGCTAAATTATCAAGAGTGATGCCTTTGCTGCAATCCTGAGATTTACCTACTTATTCTATTATCAATATACAGTTAAAATTAATTTGCTATTTTTGTATTGCTTCTTATGTTTATAATAATATGTAAATTGGGTCTTTCGTCAGGCTAAAGACATCTCTAAAGCGAATGTTTGAAGTTCTCGAAAAGATTGAAGACATTTCAGACAAAGAATTGCAGGAGGTAATCGAGGAATGGGTAAAGCGAAGCGAATTGGTAGTGCATCAATTGAATCAAAAAAAATTATAAATAAGAAAGTAAGAAATTTCTCGTCAAAATCGTTGATTTGTATGATATCACAATTAAAATGATGACTTAGTTCAATATCAGTCTAAATGTGCAAAGTATTCAGAAGAAAAGTCTGCACTAAATCAAAGCCTATAAGATGCGCGCCTCCTTTTATTAATCAATAACTCCTGGAAATTTATTTAAAATGGACAAACACTAAGTAAAGTTACAATAACTTTTTAGTATGATTCTGCTTCCTCGGTTCTTTTGCCTATTTTGCCAAATAAATTTCCCCTTAATTCGAGTATTTCAATCTATTTGGCAGGTTATTCATGAGAAATCGCCAATAAAGCTAAATTAGACACATTCTACTGCAAGCAGCTTACAATTTATCTAGAGCAAGTTGGTATTCTCCAAAAGCATCATGAATCATGCCCATATCGAGAAGGGAAAGTCCATGAAAATAGCCTTCACTGTGGCTTCCTCCCAGCATTTGTGTTAACTTTATTTTATCCTCGGAAAGCTTTATAAGTTTGTCGCGTTTGTGGCTGACAAAATAAAGCTGTTGAAGATAAGTCATTGCTTAAAGCTTTGAACTAATTTGATGAAATTAGGATGGCTATATCCATTACTATTCCAAACAAGCCTATAAATATTTAATTGCCTATTATTTGCTTCCTTTTTTGTAATAGGCTTGTCCCATCAAAAAAGTGGAATCTCCGACGATTTTTATCTCTCTAGAATCCTGCAGTGATTTGAGTGCCGATGATAATAGATTATGATCGATATAATACTCAGCTAAAGCAAAGTAGCTATAGACCAATTAAATAATTCCAGTTTGACTAATGTTATAAACAACCTGATTACGACTTTGGTTACTTTTCTCTTGGCCACATTTTTTATAAGACTTTCTTCTCTCATGAGGGTTACCCCCTCTTGCAATTCTTGTATCTCTTGTTGCAACAGAAAAATTAATGAGCCTATATATCATAAAGCTTGCGCTTGGTATTCGAAAACAGGGTTGAATCCTGATTTGATTGCATTATAATTTTTATATATTACTTGATAAACTGGATTAAAATAAAACCAATTCAATGAACCATGATATTCTCTTTATCACTGAATAGGAGTATCCTATTTGTTTGCATAACTTTAATGTAAGGCCTACAATTATATTTTAGAGTTTATTATGAAGTAAATAGAAAATTAGTAAAATCATTCTTTTGATAGTATTTCGATAAATTTCCTAAATGTTTCTTCATTGAGAGTAAAGAGAAATCCTTCCTTGTTCTCATAGGGTAAGTCAATTCTATAGTCAATGTCGCTCAAAGATGGCTTTATCGAGTATCCACCCATTGCCCTTATGATAGCTTCTCCTGCACAAGAATCCCACTTTGATGTTTTGGCATCAATAAAGAGAAGACTTTCAACATCATTTTCATTTTTGATGACTTTGAGACACTTAAACCCTGCTCCTCCGGCTCTCACACTCTCAAGATTCAGCTAACTCATCATTTTTCCTTGTTTCTTGCTGATTTTTCTGTACCCAATGGCCACTTTTCCTCTTATCAGTGCATCATCAATATTTTTCTTTTTTTAAAGAATATTCCAATTTTCAGAGCTAATATTATATTAATAGGCGCACTGTTAATGTAAAAGTGTTGATCCAAAGTAGACAGTTGGCTCATAATAAGAGGGTGATGCGAAAGTAGTAGCATTTTGCTTGTAAGGATGTCCGATAAAACCACAAACAGGCTTTCCCTTGTGAGCTATTCCAATGAGGATAGTAGTCTCATATTTTCGGTTGTTAATAAAGCCTTGAGTGCAGTCAAGAGGATCAATCCAAATTGATAAATCACTTGATAAAATTTATTCTGCAAAGCAAATTTAGTAAGGCAATTTACTGATGCGTTGTTTGGAGATCTTATTTTTCAAATATTTTTCAATCTTTTATTTGAATTAGGGGCACGATTTATAGGTGAGATCTTCTTCTCCTACAATACTCAAGTGGTGTTGCCCAAATCTTTAGTGAATGCTTTGGACAATATAAGACTGAATGAGATAATCGACCTATCTAAAAATAAATGTACTTCAGTAACAGGGTTGTCCACGTCTTTCCAACAAAGACAAGGATTTTAGGCGAATCCATGCATAATTTAGCAAGAATCACAGACAATATTGAGTAATTCAATGCACAAAAGATTGAAATCGATGTGAATAAATTTATCGTTCATACAATTCTTATTATAACAACAAAATCATACACTTTATATATAAACCACATTCTGATGGATCCTGGCGAAGACCTCAATATAAACATATTACTCAATATCAAAGCTCTTTCTAAGTTTTACTCTTAAACAAAATTGGTTCGTTTCGACCAGTGTTTAGAGTTAGGTATCTGGTTAAAGCACAAATTGACAATTAAAGTTAAGCATAAGCTTAATTTATTGAAATCCCATTTATTTAATTCACACAGATGAACCTTTCCAAAAAAATAT
>Ga0302186_10003274_pt1 | contig 11947 bp, 7 predicted proteins | sample II_Bog_E1_2_FD_198782 | JGI IMG/M metagenome (GOLD analysis project Ga0302186, IMG submission 198782) | Peat permafrost microbial communities from Stordalen Mire near Abisko, Sweden - II_Bog_E1_1 | ecosystem: Environmental > Terrestrial > Soil > Wetlands > Peat | place: Sweden: Abisko, Stordalen...
CCAACCCCAACCCCTAAATCCTAAATGTAAAATGTAAAATTAGTAAGTCTGAAGAATAATTATAAAACCCATCAAACAATTCATCAATGAATTCTGCCTACATTTAAAAAGTGGGATTGTACTCTATTTCATTTTTATAATATATTTAGAAAATATCCCATATTGTGAAGTTTTATTAATAAAAACGAGGTGTGAGAAAAATAAAAATATTTTTTGCATTTATCTCATGAATGGTGAGCCTTACTGAAGTAATTTTGTTAACTGTTAGACTGATAATCGAAATTCAGTCATTTTCTAACTTAAAATAAAAAAACCGTTGAGGGATTGATTTTATACAATAAATACTATATGAGGAGAGACACACGCTCCTTGCATTGATAAATCAAATGCATAAATCTTTTTGCTAGAGAGTAGAATTTCGTATTCTTTTTTAACATGTTTAGTACAAGCTGATTCTCCACGCAGTCGAAAAGTTTATTATAAAACATTAAAGTAACTTTACAATCTTATTAATTTTGTTTCCAAAAATATTTTGTATTTAATTTCTATCTCTAATAATATTTTAATTATGCTTTATTTGAGTTATGGATATTTTTGTGATATATAATAATTGTATGAGTTAATTAATTGAATAAGCCCAACCACCGAAAGTTCTAAAATTTCTTAATGACTACAGGAAAAAGCTTAGCTTATTAAAGATAAAGAGCTTTTATGCCAACCATCTCTGCAAAAAAAATTGCCTCGAAGGGAAGCTACTCAATAATAATGATAGCTGTGTTAAAGCGTGTGACCTTTGGCTTGATAGCTACTTTGATTTAAAGGGTAAAAAGAACCCCGATCAAGAAGAAATTGTTCTTTCCAGTAGTTCTGAGGTTCCTGAATCTCAAAGAGCATAATATGAAAGAGGAGTTGCTAGAATGCGCTTAAGCATTAGCGACTACCTTTTAGAACTCTAAAACTTTGTTGAAGATAAGATCGTAATTTAAAGTAAGAAATGATGATGTTTGTGTTAATAGTTGTTGAATGACAATTAAAAAGATATATTTTTCGAAATCAATTTTCTTCAACGACAATATGTTTTTGAATTTGTTCAGAAAAGATGTCATCCAATATTTTTTCCATTTCAACCCAAAACTGAGTCTTTTCGTTTTTTAAATGAGTTGTTACTAAATTATTGCTTTCCATTTCAACGTTGGGATTTCTGGGGTTCATGAAATAGCAATTTGTTCGGCCATATGAAGATGGGAAAGTATCCACTTCGATTATTGCTTTAGCCGTAACAAATTACTCTGGATGAAGAATATAAAAGATGGTGCATGGGTCGTGAATGGGAGGAAAGGGGAATTTGTAATTGTTAAAGTACATTTCCTTGAATTGTACAAGCATATTATAGACTGCCTTTGCGAAGGGAATGTGCTAGTTAATCTTGAAGTGATCAAAGACATCCTGAGTCGCCATGTTCTCGTGAGTGACCTAAAGTGGAATCATTACTAAAGGTATTTATTTCTTTAACCTCAGTACCTCGTCAAAGGCATGAGGATCAAAGAAAACATTGAATTCAGCACTAGGACTGATATTTCCTCTGCCAATAGCTCCTCCCATCATTACAATTTTAATAATTTTAGTTTTCAAATCGGGATAGCTGAGCAAAAGGATGCATAAGTTAGTCAATGAACCGGTATTAGCCCATATGATCTTTCCATCATGATCCATGATTCTGTGATAAATTTTCTAAAAGCTTCTTTCTGTAACTGCATTCTCAGGAGATTTTGGCAGTTTGACTCCACCAAGTCCATTGGATCCATGCATGTGTTAAGCCAATTTCATTTCTCCCTTGATGAGTGAGTTCGATCCTGCAAAGACAGGAACATCTCTTCTGCCGATATTATAAAGAACATCTAGAGCATTCTGGGTGGTATTGGCAAGGTTAGTATTACCAGGCGACGTAGAAACACCAAGTAAATTAAACTCCTTGGCATGTCCAGCATAAATAATAGCAAAAGTATCATCCAATCCTGGATCACAGTCAAGCCACAGAGCAATTTTCTTTTACATCTATGTACTAATTTAATTTAAAAATAACATAAAGAAGATATATTCGCACTATTAATATCATACTAATTTACAGGTAAGCAATAAAATTAATTACAATCGAATTCCACTACAGCACAAGAATCCAAGATTAATCAAGATCAAAATCAGAATTACAGATCGAAATTCAGCTTTTTTTGATAAGTTTTTATAATTGGTTAAAAGTTATTTTATGATATTTGAGCTACGTACTAAATCTGAATACAAAATAAAAGATATGGTCTTAATTGTTCAATCTTATGATCACGTTAAATATCATAAGTCTGCCCTCAGAGCCTTATCTTTAGTCTTAATAAATAAATATTTTTAGAAAACATAAAATAATTCCTAATTGGAGTTGAATTGCAATAATTATCTGAGGTTTTGTCGTTATAAATTTTTAGAAAATGTTAAAAATATTGAATTTAATCAACTCAGATATATTTATATTGCAGAAACAATGGCATATGGAAGAAATGAATGAATTCTTTTATGAATACTATACGAGGATAAGACCTCGTTATAGCTTTAGTATTTTTAGTCTTTACTTTATTAACCTTTGTCATTATCATTGCTGCATTCAAATTTAAAATATATTTTTATTTAATTTGATGAAATCCATCATTGTTCAAAATTGGTCACAGTTTTGGAGTGTTTCTTTCCATCAGTCCTGGAAAAGCAACTGCTAAAACTTCCTTTATTTATTTCACTGGATAAAATTGTATATTTTTGCGAAGTTAGCCATCAATTTTTTCTAAATCTTTCAGATTTGCGAAGGGGATAATTATACTATCTTAAAATATAAGTACTGCTTAATGCCTTCATATATAGCTGCTATGCATTTTTCCCTCACGCCTCCAACGGGTAAAACTTTACCACTTAGTGTAATTTAGCCTGTCATGGAAAGATGCTACCTTACTGGAATCTTTAAAAGCAAAGAAGCAATGCATGCAACAATAGTGACTCCTGCGGAAGGTCCATCTTTTTTTGTGGCTCCTTCTGGGAAATGAATATGAAGGGATATTTCCTCAAGATATTTAACTTTTTCGTGGTTGGTCATATGTTGATTATAGCTACCCAAAATTGCTAACTCTTCTAAATTAGATTTAATCCAAGAGAAGGCAATATTGACACTTTACTTCATGACATCTCCGAGCTGCCCTGTTACGTCTATCTTCTGCTTGTTGCTGTGGTACTGAACAGCTTCGACTGTTAATACTTTGCCACCCAATTGAGTCCAAGCCATCCCGTTTACAACTCCAATTCCATTCCATAACTCATTTTTGTATCTCTTCCCTAAATACTCTTCCGCCTTTTATTTGGTAATCAGCTATTTGATTCCTTTCCTTGCGACTTTGCGGCAAATTTTTCCTATTTTTCTTTATAGCTCTCTCACTCCCATTTCGGTAGTATACTTAATAATTTCCTTCAACCCTTAATTGTCAAAATCAATAAGTCCTTCAATCCCATTTTCCTTAATTTGCAGCGGAATTAAGTGATTTTTCGCAATTTAAAACTTCTATTATCGACTATATCCGGGAACTTCAATTAACTCCAGTCTATTAAGCAAAGGACCTGAAAGTTATAAGGTGTTAGCTGTGCAGATGAACATTATCTTCGAAAGGTCAACTGGTATGCCAACGTAGTGATCAACGAATGAACTATTTTGAGAGGGATCTAAAATTTAGAGTAGTGCATTTTCAGGGTCTCCCTTGTAGCTTCGACCTATTTTCTAGATTTCATCAAGTAGTATAACTGGATTGTTAGATTTGGCCTTAATTAGAGCTCGAATTATAACTCCAGGCATGGCTGCAACGTAAGTCCTTCTATGCCCTCGCAATTAAGCCTCATCATTCAAGCCACCAAGTGAAACTCTAGTAAATTATTTTCCCAGAGATTTTGCTATTGATTTTGCAATTGAGGTTTTTCCAACCCCCGGTGGGCCATGCAAACAAATTATGTTCCCTTTTGAGTTGCCATTTCGAAATTTTACGGCCAAAAACTATAAAATTCTTTACTTGACTTATTTCAAGCCAGTGTGGTCGTCGTTAAGAATCTTTGAGGCAATTTCCATATCTTTGACATCTTATGTAGATTAAAGCCAAGGAATTTCCAATAAAGTTTAAACATACTTTTAGGTGACAGCCCTTTGACTCTCTCCTCCCATTCTTTTCATTTCTTTTTCAATTTATGTCTTGACGTTTTCAGGCAATTTTTTGGCGTTGATTCTGTCGCTCAATTCTTTTTTGGAACTAAACTCCCTTCCAGTTTCTCCATAACTGGGAATTTTCCTTTTGACTTGAGACTTATGCAATTCCTGTCTTATCTTGTCTTAAATGCCGATAACACTTTTCATGTTTTCTGTTTTATCAGTCAAGTAGGCAATCAGAGCATCTAGTCTCTGCTCATGCTTGTTTAATTGCAAAAATTTAATTTTTTAAACATACGAAATTTCAATCTCATCAATTGTTTTGAAGATGAGTTTATTCAAGCTCACTTAATTTTCCAACTTCTACTTGCTTATCTCGGCCTCATTTGATCTCAGCTTGCACTCATAATAAGTCTTAAGCTATTTTTTGAAGTTTTGGATTAAGTTTTTTTTCTAGAGTGCGAGCTCAATGTCTTTTGTAACTTCGTCAGTAAAAATTTAAATAGTTGCCAATATCTTGCCCTATATTTTAGAGGTCGAGATTATTTTAAACCTAAGTAGATTAGGCTATACCTTGCAATGGTAAGTCCAAGATAGTTTACGCTAAAAACTTTGGCTCTTTCATAAATCTGGTACCCTGTAACACTATCAGATTTTTGTATTCGTAGGAGGGTTCCATATCGGGAGAGTCCTTCAATCCTTTCGACTCCTTTATAATCTTTAATATCATCTATCTTGGTTACAAATCCAATGAGATTATCATAGGTTTAGGCTGAGTTAACGACTGCTTACGGTTGTATGCATTGGTGTTGATTGAAAATCTGTATTCGTGATATGGAAAAATGATCTTTCCTTCGAGTGGGTAAATATAGATGTTGTGCCTTTTCATTTAAAATAAACTAAATAATTTATTCCTTATGACGTCGAAAGCATAGACTATCAGATAAATTATCAAAATTTTAGACCATAAGTCGAAAGATAGGACTCAAACAAATTTTCAATTTGGAGAGGATTTTGTATTTTGCAGACTGTCATCTCATGAATTTTCTCCTTTTTTGGAATTAGACCTGCAGAGTCTAATCTATTTCGCAGCATGTTGAATATTTTGCCTTGGGGTAGAATCATTAGCAACGAGTTGAGGCTTTACAGAAGAAAGTGGTCTTTTCGTTCGAGTATTTGCAATCTTAAGTCTCAATAATCAAATATATACATAAAAAGGCCGGCTTTTAGAGCAAGTTTACCAATTTGCACAATCCCATCAGCACTACTGAATTAATTTCATACTTCCCGATTAGAGTGTTAATTATTTTGAAAGACAACTCGTACTGCTGCGAAATAAAACAGAGAGAAATCACAGCTGGCGGATTCAACTTCAAACAATTGAAGAACATAGTGAATAATTTAACAAATTCTGGGGTATCCCATTTGTTAAGATTTTTTCTGATGTTGACCATGCTTTCTTCGTTGATGATGATAGCATTCAAATTAGCAGCAATTTCATAGCAAAATCTGTTGTTTTTGTGTTGTAATTTCTGGCTGGGGGTTGACTCTATGTAAAATGTTTTTAGTTGAGAGCACACCTTGCTGCAAAATTGATGGCTGTCCTTGAGACTAATAAATTTGGTCATCATAAAGTAGATTTTGTCCTCACTTTCTTTAAAATGTTAAAAAAGATAGGAAAGCATCTTCTAAATGATTAATTCGAAGTACTCTTCCTTAAGAGTGGTGTTTTTGATGATATCAGTAACATTTTTTAAATTAGATTCGTATATTTTTTATATTAACTTTTCAATGATTTCCTTTATCTGCGGAATTATTTTATCGTTATAGTTCTATAGCATAAATTTCATCCAATTTATCGCATACTCTGATGTATCAGTCGATTTCTTTTCAGATAACACTTCTTTGAGAATGGGTATGACTTTGATGAAATTGATTGGCTATTTGCCTTCTATTTTGCGAATGCTGTCCATGAGGATGTCATTGGCATTAATGCTTTCCCTTCTGACTTCTTCTTCTTCGTGGGACATCAATAGAAGCACAGGTTCTAACACTTCGTCAAATCTCTCAATGATTATGCTCTTAAAGTAGAGATGTTGATGAATTTTAGGCTCTTTGGGCTCAGTTTGTTCCTTAAAAAAAATGAAGATGATCTTGAACCACTACAAAACTTGTAGCTTAGTGTAGCTTGAATATTTACCTTTGGCCACTCTAATTAGGATTGACACGACATCATTAATGCAAGTCACACTCACCTGCTTCTCTAGCGATCCGTCATGAAATTTTTCCCTTAACTAAGTTTCAAAAATGGTTAAACATTCTGAAACCTCATTTTATAGCTCTTTAATGCTAATTAAAATGAGTAGGTCTTCCAGAAAATCAGGCAGATAGACAATCAAATCGAGTTTAATAATGATGTCTTTGATCCATTTGATTAGAAATATTCTGACTTATAAATTCAATGTCTTGAGCTTCAGTTTTAATATTCTCACGAACTCACACAAGTCAAAAATGGTTCTGTTTTAAAGAGAAGTCATGAGAATATCGTTAAGAGTATCATTCAGAATATTGCATTCTTAACGAACAATACCTTCTCCATCATTAATGCAACTAATTATCCTTTCAAAAATCAGGTTGAATAAGCGAATTGATTTTTCTTTGAGGATGTGGGTGATTTAAAGTACCGTTTTAATTGCGATGCATCTAATCTTTGGTTCACTGTCATTCAGGCAGCGAAGAATAATCGAGACTATTTGAATATCAAGAGCCTCTAAAACATCATGAAAAGGCTCTAGGGTGCGGATAAGAGTGAGCATAACTTCGAGTCCAGCTAATTTTCGATTGAAATCTGAGGCTTTGATAAACTTATTTGCAAAAAGATGTATGATATTCTGTATTCCCTGGAGATCATTTCTATCTGCCAGTGGAAAAACAATCCGTGCGAGTTCTCCCCTCCCAACAGTTCGTTTTTCATCGTTTCTAAATAGTGTAAAACGGACTTGTCAGTGATTTTTTTCAGGAGATTGATGCTAATCATATCCTCAAAATGTTCGCTCATGATTGGCTGATTCTGTCTTTTCGGTATAAGCTATCATTATAATCATTAATAATTGAGCCTTAATTAATTATCAAATATCAAAATACAATGGAACTTTTATTAATAGAGAAAGGATTAAGAGGACTTCCATTTGTTGGCTGTTTAGGCTGACTGATTGACTTTTCTTAAAATATGGAATTCATGATGAAATAAACTTTTTTCATTTTTATTCATGACCTATAAATTAACATGCTGAAAGTTTCATCTGAAGTTATTTGGATGAAGTTGATTCTTTAAGATGTAGTTGTAGCGTTAGTGTATTGAGCTTATAATTTAATGTTGTTGTTTTTAATATTTTAATTTTTCATTTTTGAAGTAATACAAAAAACATGATAAGAATATTGGCCTATTCATTGTTTCAATCTCCAATTACCATGAAGCAGAATGGCCAAACTAAAAGACGGATGAAATTGTTTTTATCTATAATATAAAAAATCAGCTCGCCTTCTGGAATAGAACATGGATGATTAATTGAAAAACAGATATAATTTGATGTCATACGCCGCTGTGCATCATAAAACTTTGCCACACTCATCTAAAAATGAATCCAAATCACATAACTCATTTAATTGTATGTTTTGCCATGTTTATAAAGATTAATATTTTGATGGATATCCTAACTTAGCAAAGCAATCACCACTTTATTTAGTGAATGAGAGAAGGTTAATGCATGAACAATCCCGCAATCAGCCTTCAACTATAATTTCAGGGTTGGTTTTTATATTTCGAATTAACTCCCTGTTTTTATTGTAATTATTTTTTAAATGAACTTTTTAAACTACACCTTTGCGTTTCCACCCTCACCTTGCCTATACGCTCCTCAACTTTCATACACTCTTTTTAGCCCTTCTCTGAACGATTCCCCTTACTTGGCAAAAATTGAGCCAAAATCAACTGTGCTATCATCGGTTAAAACATCCAACAATTATGAATAAATAGATTTTGCTAAAATTGAATAAAAGTTAAAGGAAATGCATGCTGAAGGCTGCCTCTCAAAAAAAACTCATTGGACAGTTAAAGAAGACGAGTTATTGGAGAGATTAGTTGAAGTTTAGAGGCTGGAATGGAAAGAAATTCCAAATTATTTTTAGGACAGAAGCCAAAGCATGTGCTACAGCCGATACCGCAGAATTGCTACAAACTGCAAGGACCGAAGTTGGACCAAGCAGGACGAAGAAACTGTCACCTTTTTAGTTGATCGCCTCGGATAAAAATGGAAACTTATAAGCAAAAGACTGCCAAGTAATTTATCATTAATTTAGAGTTTACGCCCAAACAAATAAGAGAGAAATACCTGAACTATCTCAGACCCAACATTACAAAGTCAGAATTCAGCTTGGAGGAAGATTTCAAAATTTGTAGATATGTTCTCGAACATGGAAAACATTGGAGGAAAATAGAGGAACTGATTCCCAGCCGGTCAGAAGGGAGTATTAAAGGGAGGTACTACGGAAAACTTCAACAAATTATCAAGGAGACCACAAATTATGAAACCCTTGATTGACGTATAATGTTTATAGGCCTCTATTATAAATTATGGCATTATTTATATTAATATTCCACTTCGTTAATCAAAATATGCGAATAATAAAAAAGTATCAGAGCCGCAACATTACGTTGTCGGTATTCAGGATGCTGCTCGGCTTCTTACAGCTTTCACTGCGGTTGGGGAAAACATTCCAGAATCGGAGGGTCTCGTCTCCCGCTCCAGTCACGATGGTGCTTCCATCGGGGCTCATCGCGAGGTACAGCACACGATAAGTATGCCCGGTCAGTGTGGCTGTTTTCTACATTTTGGGGTATTTCCAAATGTTTATTTCATTCTGAGAGTAGCCATGAGTGCTTACTAATTCATTCATGGTCTTACTGAACATCAAGTTACACACTTGAGATCCCACGTCCATTGACTTTACTGTTGCTCCGGTCAAAGTGTTTCGAAATTTTATTGTTCTATCAGCTGTCCCTCCTCCTGAAACGAGCAGGCCGTGCTGGTGTGGCGACCAGGCAACTGCTTTCACGGCAGCCAAGTGATCGCAGTATTTGAGGATGGGCTCATTACAATGACTGTTCCACACAAGTAGCTTGTTATCATTACCTCCAGAGCATAGTTGCTGCTCATCAAAGGACCATTTCAAGCCACAAATTTATTGTTTGTGTCCCAGTAACCGAGTTAAGAATGGAGTATTAGTGCGTAAATCACGATGAAGAATGCTTTTATCGCGAGAGCCAGTGCTAAGAAGAGTAGAGTTCCAGGACATAGCTCCAACCCGGTTCGTATGTCCAGTCATTGTTCTTAGTTTTTTCATTTTAACCACATCCCAAATTTGGACATCTCCACTATTTGTTCCCACTGCAAAGATTGGTCCTTTCAATGACCAGGATACTGAAGTGGCTGAATCACTGACTCCAAGATCACAAAGTTTATTGACTTTGGAGTTTGATGCATTCCATAGATATACACTTGAGGAGAGACCCACAGCCATCAGGTTCTGTGTTGACCAATCAATTAAATTCAGGTAGTAGTCATCTTGAAGAGCGGGAGCATCGAGCACCTTGCAAGGAAGTTTGCTAATTTTTCGCTTCTGAGGAGAACCGCTGCATATTTAGTCTGCCAGTTATAGAGTTGAGGTTTTTGATTGAAGCTGAGCATCGGTGGCGTTGCTCGGCATTTTACTGGTGTATTTGAGGATGTTAGTGTTTTAAAACGATTAAATGTGGCTGTCCTTGTTTTTTTTTGGTGATTCAGTCATTATGAAGCGACGGTAAAGATCCGATACAGTTGATCGATCCCCTTCTCCACGACAGCCTTAGTTCTCAATATTGCTTTCAAGTTCTTAATCTCTAAAGAGAGATTCTTTTCTAAGCATTTTGCGGCTGGGGATGAATCTATCTGTGACCGCATGACTCTCTGCTTCACATACATCCTCCATTGATGAGCACTGGAGATAAGGACTGAATGTACTGATGTAATCTACATGAGAAAAAAGTTACCAGTGAGATTGGGTGATGAATTGTTGGTTTTGGTGGCGCTAATACAGTTACTACTGAGATCGTGGGTATCAGTAGAGCCTTAATTGGAGAAATGGATGGATTTGCACCCTCTTTCCGGAGTGCAGTAGACGCTGTTTTGAAGATCTGCCATGGAATTTCCTATTTTGTTTTATTTGATTATAAGGTAATAAAATTAAGAAGGGGCTAAGTACATCTCATGAACTGATAAATTTTATATAAAATGTAATGCAATATTTTTCAAAGAGTTGAAGATCTCCTTATATTGCCTCCGTTCTTCAGTGCATGAATGAAGTTTTTTAACAATTTCAATATGCCCTTTTATATGGTTTTTCAGTTTAGTCTGCAAGAGCTTTGTGAAATTAACTTCCTCATTAAGTCTATGTGACTAAAATGTTGGTGATTTTCACTATTAGGATATTAATAAAATTAACTTATGCATCGAAAAATAGACCTCTCAGTTGCAAGTCACTCCGATCTCAATACTTCCCGCTCTGCTTCTAAGAAGAAGCTGACTGTAATCAGCAGACCAGTCAATCCGCGCTTGGAGAGTCAACTGCATAAGAAAACTGTTATACAAAACTTCTTTAGCTGTGGGGGAAATCGCAATCCTTAGAAAAGCATTGAAACACTAGTGTAGACCACCATTCACAGAAACAACGATCTTCGAAAGACTTCAACTGCTTTAACAGTAACCTCACTCATGTGGGGTTAAGACTTCTGGGAACCTCCTCGCTCGATGAAAGAAATAGGACAACGTTAAAAGTTATGGAATGCAAACTCGCCGATAAATCGTTTACTGAGTTTGGACTGAACAGCATTGATATTGTTATAATATCCATGAGTATTGAAGAATTCTTGATGAAAATGATTGAAATTATGCCATTGCAATAGCATGTGACAGCAGTGAAGCAAATGACTGTGCCTGCATTAATCATTTAATTTTAACTCTTTTGATCTTTAATGCATTTTTAAAGTTATGCTACAAAATGTAAAGCTATTCCAACAACAGACCACAAACCGAAGATGGTTACATTCGAATCCAGGCTCCTCTTTTTCAGCAGCCCACCATCTTAAAATGATAGAAATAGAGTCCATATTTTTTACCAGTCACAGTCATACTGCTCACTCACTTCAGTAATAATGAATTTCTTAAAACCGTAAAAGGATATCGAAATAATCATCAACCTTATTTCCCTTAGAATATTGGTAAAACAAAGTGATTGAGATGTTGATTCCTTGATTTTGGGTGATCATCCACAATTTCGGTATGACAGTACGAGAGCTAACTGCGGGAGTATAATAATAATTATTATTAAAGATGATAGAAGTCACTGCCACAGCTATCTTGGCACCTCTCTTCAACAACTTCGGAGTCACCCCCTAAGTGGTCCTTTAACTGCAAGATAAACCTGTCTAGGCTGAATGTTTTCTATTACGGTTACCACAAACAACACCGCAGCAGCCCACAGACTCAGCTGAACCCAACACACTCCTCCAGGTAGTTGGTTAATTTGTGGTTGAGCGCAGTTTAGATGGCACTCAAGTGCTATCTGCCTTCCATTGTGATTATGAAATACAGTTTGAAATTCTACGCAAGACTTCACCCGTAAGTTGTATGA
>Ga0302186_10003279_pt1 | contig 11925 bp, 10 predicted proteins | sample II_Bog_E1_2_FD_198782 | JGI IMG/M metagenome (GOLD analysis project Ga0302186, IMG submission 198782) | Peat permafrost microbial communities from Stordalen Mire near Abisko, Sweden - II_Bog_E1_1 | ecosystem: Environmental > Terrestrial > Soil > Wetlands > Peat | place: Sweden: Abisko...
TCGTTACATAATTGTCGAAAAAAAGGATATTAAGCAGTCGAAAAATAAAGAAACTGAATTAAAAAAATTAAATTTTAAATTTTCTTTTTATTGAAATTTTCTTTTTAATTCAATGTGTTGTTTTTCTTTTAATTTAATTTAATCTGTTGCTTTATTCCCAACCATCCTCAGGAAAATTTCTTCCAAAGAACAATAGCTGACCGAATAATCTTGCACTTCCTCCAAACCTTCTAAAAACTTCACAGTTTCAGCAAAACTGAAGTTCTCTCCTTCCTTAACAATAAAGGTCAAATCTCCTTTGAAATTATGTTCTTCTTCAATCCCAAAAAACTTCTCGCCAATCAATTCTCTAATTTTTGTCTTCCCTTCCTTCAATTTCAACACCATTCTATAGCCCTCAGTGTATTTCGCTTTCATCGCCTGTAGATTATTAACCGTGAAAAATTTTCCTTCAATCAAAATCCCAATTTTTGTCCCTAAAAACTCAGCTTCATTCATTGAATGCGTCGTAAGAATCACGCAACACCCTCTCATCAAAAACCTCCTCTTTAATAAATTCCATAATAACCTTTTTGAGATTGGGTCAATACCAGTGCTCGGCTCATCCATAAAAACAATTTTTGGATACCCTAAAATTGCCAACCCTACACATAACTTCCTTTTATTCCCTCCACTGAGGTCTTTAGCCTTTCTTTTGACTAAAGTCATTAGATCTAATTCTTTAATAATTTCCTCATACTCTTGGGATATTTCCACATAACTCAAACCTTTCAACAAACCATAAATTGTCACATGTTCCTTGATTGTCAAATTGTCCCATAAACCATTGAATTGTGGACATAATCCAACATTCACTTTCTGAAATAATGAATAAAAATCACATTGACTTGAAGGCTGGTTGTCTAGAAGCACCATCCCAGAATCATGTTCAATCATTGAAGTCAAAATATTAAAAGTGGTGGTTTTACCAGCTCCATTCGGTCCTAATAAAGCGAAAATCTGGTTTTCCGCCACACAGAAATCAATACCTTTTAGAACTTCTTTTTCATCTTTCTTGTATTTCTTATGAACATTGAAGATTTTTAACAAATCTTTAGGTGAGAAGGTTAAGAGATTTTCTCTTTCTTGCTTCAAACTATCCATATCCATCAAAGGAATCTTTTCCTCTTCCTTTTTCTCAAGCAAGATTTCTCTTAAAAACCCAATTTTTTCTTTTTTCTCAAGTTGTTTTTTCTGCACATTGATTTTTTTCATGTTTTTGACATTAAAAAGATAACGATTTTCTAAAGCAAAAAGTATCAAAACCCATAGAACAGTTTGAAAAATTAACACCATTGCTATTATATTAGGGTCTTGAATAATATTTTCCTCAGGATCTCTTCCCCCAAATAAACTAACCCCTCTTTCAACCCAATATAATGGAGCAAAAATCAGGAAGATTCCTTGAAAAATAGCTCTTGCCAAAGATGCCTGGTCTTTACTTTCTGGATAGATGCCTTCCTCGAATAAATAAATCAAAAGATAAGGAATTGCAAATGTTAAAAAGACCATCAAAGGGAAAAAATGGGCTGCTGCATGATATGATCTAAACATGAAGCTAATGACATAAGCGAATAATATTAAAGATAATCCGAAAGTTATCAATACGAAACTGAAAGTGCCATATATATCGGTGAAAATATAAAGCTCACATCCAAAAATTACTATGGTCATCAACACAAAACTTAACATATACATAAGAAAATCAAAGCAAAAATTACCTATCCAATATGCTGAAATCTTACAACCCATAACCACCATAACATATTTTACATAAATTTCTCTTTCCAAGACATGATGACCCAAAAACAAAGTCGAAAGCAAAATATATGATGATATTATGAGCTTGGAAATGTATTGTGTTTTTTCCTCCAATGAAATATCCGGGTAATCTAAAATCGCATATCGACAAATCAAAATTATCCCCAACAAATACATTATATGTATAACGAAAATGGCAATTGATGATGATATATCATGAATGAAAAGAAGAATTCTATGCAAAAAAATCGCCCAAACTTGCTTTAAAAATAACAATTTTTGATGATTTTGAGGTTTGAAAGGCAATCTTTCCTGTTCATCAATGTTTAATTTGTCAGAAGTGATATCCCTCCATATATTATGCAAATGTGGGCTTTGTTGCATCCCGATATTAATGAAAGCATCTTCTAATGAGTTCATTTCCAAACTAAATTGAACAAAAGGGTATTTTTCCTCAATTTCCTTTAAAATCTCATTCAAATTTTTGTCTTCTTTCGGAATTAAAAACTTCAAAAATTCCTCATTGATTTGACTTTCTACAAATTTCGCATTTTTCCTATACTTTTCAATAATTTTGCTGATCTCCCCATTTATCTCTTGCATTTTAACCTTCTTCTCATTGTTTTTCCTCGAAATAGTTAAAATATGTCCCATTCCAAATTCCCTCTTGACTTCATTTACAGTGCCTGTAATTAATAACATCCCCTTATTTAAAATTCCCACTCTATCAGCAATTTCCTCTGCCTCCTCCAAATGATGTGTTGTCCAGATAATTGATCGTTTTTGCGCTTTGATCTCCAATAACAAATTCCAGACTTTTTTTCTTGAGGCTGGATCCATGCCAGAAGTGGGTTCATCAAGGAAAATGAGTTCCGAATTACAAATCAATGCTAAAGCTAGACTCAGTTTTCTTTTGGTTCCCAGACTTAATTCTTTCGAATATTTATGAAGATGTTCAGAAAGATCCAAACTAGTTATCAAGGATTGCGAAGTGTTATGAGGAGCTCCTTTGATTTTCTCTATTAAATGAATATGTTCTTCAACGGTGAGATAATCATATAAGACATCTGATTGGGGACAATAACCAATAGATCGACGGATTCGGTCTAAATGATAAGTAAAGTCAAGGCCATTAATTTGAATATCTCCGGACGTGGCTATTTAGCAAAAAAAATTGATTGTTAAAAAATGGGTTGTTATTTAAAAATAAAGACCTTTTATTAAACCAGTTAAAAGATTTATTGTGGTGGTTTTGCCTGCTCCATTATGACCTAATAAACAGAAGAGCTGACCTTTGGGAATTTCTAAACTCAAATTATCAACTGCTTTGATATCAGGAGGGAATACCTTTGAAAGTTGGGAAATCTTTATGGCGGCGATTTGGAAAGGATCTTCAATATCTGAATGGATAGCTGCTGGATTCAATGGGATTTCAAATTGTGGAGATTTTGACAGAACTTTCTTTTTGTTGAATTTATTGAAGAGTTCCTTAAAGCAAAAGCATTTAGATTTGCTGATCCCATATTGATTCTGCACAATTTCCTCCAAATACAAATATAGCAAGAAGTAGAAAACTACGTTGAAACCTTGAATTCCCAAAGCTACATCTTCATCATATTCTAAATTATACTCTCTATTCGGTTGTAAGACCATAAGAGTTAATGAAACATTGGCTTGTGGGATTAAGGAGAAAATATATGAAAGCCATAGTGGAACATGAGCATATGTGACTAGAAAATATACTAGACAAGAAATACTCAGGATCATTGAACCTAATTTTATTGATTTCTTTGGATCGGAAAACAAAGATGTCACACAAAAAGACATATGAATGGCTGAAATCATATAAAGAAAATATGCCAAAAGAAGTTTTGGCAGATTTCTCGTCAAATTTATTATGTTACCATAATATAAAGTCACAATCATCACCACTTCTATTAAAACACCAATTATATAAAAAGTCATGAGCCAACTTATTATAAAGGCAATTTGATGTAGACCCATTATTTTGAGTGTTTCTTTGTATTTTTCACTCTTTTCCAAAACTAAATCAATGAATATCTTGCGAAGAAGACCAATGTAGGTCAGAGGAAAATAGAAAGGCAAAAGGATATCAGGGAAAAAACTTATATCCTTCTTCACGATAATTAGAGCAAGGATTATTAAGGGAAAAATGAATTCTCGGATGACATCTATTTTGTTCCGAAGGTTGATCTTCAGGTTTTTGGAAAGAAGCGCTGAAATTTGATTTATAATCAGGGGATTTGACATTTTTTGGATAGATTATAATTGTTAACGAGTTTTTTTTCTTATTTAATTTGAACTTTGGGAATTAAAAAGGACAATTTAAAGTTTTTAAAATATTTTTTTTTATTTTTTGCAAAATTTTGTTTTCTTAATTGTTTGTTTAAAAAAAAAAAATTCCATTTTTATTTGATTAACCCTTAATTATTATTTGTTTTTTTCTTTTTATGCTTTCTTAATTGAACTCGACCTTACTTTTCGAAATATGACTTGAGTTTTTGCCAGCACTAAAATTTTACATTAACAAATATTTTATAAACAAATTTTACCAAGAAATATTCCGAATCCAGCTTCACCACCTCGTCCATCACAAAGTTGGTGGTTCTCAGCATCAAGCAGCTTTCGAACATAAATGCTAACGAATCATTCCCATATTTCACAGGTTTGAGTTCCATGTTCGAAGCCTATTCAGTCTGTATTAAAAAAAAAAATTAAAATGGCAGAACCTTCTCAAACACATCAGTTTCTGGTCCATGTGGTGTCATAACTGAATGCAAGCTAGCATATCCTGGTCCAAATCCTTCTTCTTTCGCATCATATGTTCCACAAATATTACCCATAAATTCACTCATCACGTTCCTATGGTAATATGGAGGTCTGAAGGTGTGCTCGGATACCATCCATCTTGGTGGGAAAATGACGAAATCGCAAATAGCCGTTCTAAGAAATAAACAAGATATTAATTTTTTTTTTTTTTAATACCCAGCTTCATCGCTTTGCACCGTCAAAACTGTAAAAATTGAAGGATCCGGATGATCAAATGTCACAGTATTCATTGCATTAAAAAGGTCCAAATTATATTTGGTCGGCACATAATTTCCATGCCAAGCCACCACATCAAAAGGTGAATGGTCTTGTTCGGCCACAAACATCTCGCCTTGATATTTATTGTAGATCTTATATTTTGCTTCGATCTTCTCATAAAAAGCAGAAGGGCATAAAAAATCTCTAGGATTGGCAAGACCATTGGCTCCAATTGGTCCAAGATCAGGGATTTTGAAATGTCCCTTAAATGTCTCTGAAATGTATCCTCTGACAGGTCCTTCGACTTCAACTGAAAAACGGATCCCTCTTGGGATCACGCAAATTTCCTTGGGACTCACTGTCATTTTACCAAATTCTGTAGCGATATAAAGGGTGCCTTCTTGTGGTACAATCAGGAAATCTCCATCTGAGTTGAAAAAAGCTTCATTATGCATTGAAACGTTTGCGGAATAAAGGTAAATGGCGATCCCATTCTAAAAAAATAGAAAATTTTAGAAAAAAAACAGAAAAAAATTTTAAAACCTTCATTGCAGGATGTCCGCATCCACTTGAGGTGATGAGTCCCTCTATAAAATTTTTGGGAGCCTCTTTGGTTGGAAAAGGCAGAGGTTTCCATCTTAATTGATTTGGAGTAATGCAAGTGAGGGATTTGTCCATGAACTCGTTGGTGATATACTTGAATTTATCCTTGACTGCAACAAAAGGCAAATGTGCCGCAGCTGGTTTGATTCTATATAACCAACTTCTTTGATTAGAAGCTCGTGGGGCTGTGAAGGCAGTCCCAGATAATTGTTCTGCATAGAGACCATAGGCACATTTTTGGGGGCTGTTTTGACCTTTTGGAAGAGCATTCTTGAGGGATTCAGATGCGAAATGATTACCAAAACCCTCCTAGAAAGAAATGATTGGTGAAATCTTAGAGGAAAAAATGTACATGATATTGAAGGGAAGAGTAGTCTCGAGAAAGCATTGAAATATCTTCTGAGTTATAAATTGGTTGTGTGTTTTTTTAAAAAATAGATTTTCAAAGGGTTTAAAAAAGTTTGGTTCGAAATAAAATTAAAAAAAAAAATTAAGAAAAACATCATTTTTCAGAAATTATTTTTGCAAAAAATAAATATAAAATTTATCCAATTTTTTGTTTTAAAGATTGAATGTCAAAAATAAACAAAATTTTATTAATTAAAATAGATTTCGTTTTTCCAAAAAATATTTTAAAATAAACAATCATCACACTGACAATCACAATCGAAATTACAATTATTATTATTATCATTTCCATTGCAAATACAATTAGAGAATTGAAAATCTTCCAAAACTCCATTGTCTTCCCTATTGAAGAAGATATTTGTCACTATTTTGTCGATGAAATACAAGACATCCAAAATAAAGACTATCAAGGAAAAATATAAAATGGTGTGAATGAATCCATAACTCTTCTTTGAATCAATCAGAATTTGATCTCCATAATCCTGAAAGAGTGAATTGTATCCTGAATTCTGAAAGCACTGTGAACTGATCATAGTGTTTAAGAATTGGTCATTTTTAACAATTTTTCCGAGATAATTTAAACTAATAGGGCACATTATTTCTTCAACAAAAATGAATACTAACAAAATAGATGAAATAACAATGCTATCAGCAGGTTTCTTCTCTCCAATTATGCCAAAAAAATGAATAAATAACATAATCAATACTCCACATATAGCTATTAAACCGTAAATATTTGCCCCGTTTCTCAAACTTATGAAAGAAGTAATATCAGAATCATCACTATCAATCAGAAAATTTCCCTGTGGACAAGAATTTACCGTCCTGATAACTGAATATAATGAAGCAGAATCGTTAGAAGTATAATTTTCTAAATTTAATCCAGCTATAACATATTGTATGTTATTTTGCTCATAAAAAATCCATTCTCTTTGAGTGTCTATTTGAGTATATATACTGGGATCAGAACCATAATTTTGACAATTGTTGGGTATTGCTTTCAATAAAGATAAATAAGTGGATCTTTGCATTGCTTCTAATTCATCAATGCATGGTATTCCATCGATCCCCACTGCTAAATCTATGATGAAAGGAGAATTATAATCTCTGGAAGCATATAATTGATTCATATTATTAATGCTCCCTATCAAACTGTAATTATATTGACTAATATTTGATTGAAGAGTCTGGTTCGAAGAATTTCCTATCAATAAACTTGTTATAGGACATTTATCTCCTAGAACGCAAATATTATTTGGACAGGATAAATAATTCTGATCACAAAAGAAACCGTTTCTTAAATACCATTGACTCTCATTTTGGTTAAATCTCCTGACACAAAATTGCACATCCCCCCAATTTGTCATAAAAAATCTCTGATCTTCAACTGTATAACAATGTGTTAATTTATTTTGAGCTGAACTGTTAGAACATGTTCCTTTAATAAAACTATTGGAAAATGGATAACTGCATATTGGATTGCTATTCCAAATTTTCAAATTTAGAAGCTCATCATTTGCTAGGCATGAGGAATTCGGAAAAATCAAATATAATTCTTGAATCGGATCGAGGCTCGTTAATTGGTAGGCTGTTAATAATGAATCAGAAAATCCCAATAATTGGTCATAATCATATTTTGAGGTGGAAGTTTGGATGGCATTGAGAACTTTGATTTCAGCCGAGAATATGCTGAGCATAATGATGGAATAAGAAAATACCAAAACGATCCAAAAACAAACACAATATTGAGTTAAATTATTTCTTTCTGCCATTTTTGAAGAAATATTTAAAATTCAAAAAATTAAATATTCAAAATTTTTTTTTTTTTCATTTTCAAAAAAAAATCATATTACAATAAAAATTTGTTTTTTTTGTGAAAAAAAAAAATAAATTTTTAATAATAATTTTCCTCACTATGAATGTAGTCACCTTTAAAGACTCCCAAATAATGAACTCTCCCAAATTCTTACATGTTTCCCAGATCAACAAGCTGTTTTCTTCACCAAATCAACTAAAACGTTCTGTTTCTCCATTCAACACTCCTCAGCCTCATATTCCCCAGAAAAGACATTCTTCTCAACATCGACAAATTCCTATGGACGTTTACATTCCAAATTCTTCCGAATTAGCGATTTCTGCAAAAGATTATATTGATGAGGTTCGGAAAAAAGAAGAAACCGAATTAAAAAAAGTTGAATTTATTTTCCAGAACAAATTCAGATTATTTCCTTCAATTAATGAGAAAAGGAGATCTTTAGTGCCAAAAAAATCTAGAATTTCTCAAATATTTTCAAGAAAACCTTCTCCTTATCCCACTGATAACTTAAAGTCAATTGAAGACATCATCTATAATATGAATGAGGATAGTTTATACGATACTGTGGTATTGTGTGATAACACTGCAGAACAAGGGGATATGGTTTGGAGATATTTAAGCGGTAGGGAAGATTCTCCAGAAACAAAGGATATTTATAAGGATTGGGTGCAAGGACTCACTAAGGAAGAAAGGGGACCCAACCTTTATCATCAAACAATCAAAATTTATGGTTGGCATCCTCGGATCATTTCAAAGCAAAAATTAGAAAATGTATTAAATTTCTAAAACTTGTCTATATTAACAATTTTTCTTATAGGATATGGATAAACTTTATGGCAATGGACCGAATAGAAGATTGAAACCCGGAGAAGAGGCATCGATTTTGGAAAATATCAGGTTAATATTAGAAAAATGTGAGGTGAATCCGGATTTTTTTCAATATTCTGTGCATAATGCAGTGCGGAAAATTTTGAAGAAAGCCAATATGGAAGATTTGATAAGTTTTCCAATTTGTGTGAAACAAACGGAAATGCATTGGAAATTAATGGCCACGAGGTTTCGTTGTTCTGGCAAACCTTTTTTGCAAATGAAGAAGTTCGAAAAGATTTTATCGTCTTCTCAAAGCAAATCACATTTTCTGAACTTGAGTCAAACCAACAACATTTTGGTGAAATATTTGTTAAAACATTCAACACAAAGAGAACTTGATTGGTAATAAATGAGTTACTTTTTTACATTATTAAGATTTTTTTTTTAATTTTAAAAATGTTGTAATCTTAATTTGTGTAGATTCTTTTTATTTTTGAAAATATGCAACTTTTTTTTTTTGATGTTTTTTTAAAAATTTTGCTTTTTTTAATTTTTGAACAATTTCATTTAGTTTGGTTTTTGAGTTTTTAAAAAAATGAAAATTTTTTCTTTTTTAAAAAATTTGTGAAAATTTTTATAATTTCGCAAATAAATGAGCATCTGAAGCTGAGATCAAAGTATCATAATTTCCATCTGCTCTATATTTCAAAAGTGTGATCGAGCAATATTCTATGTCTTGTATTTTTTGTAAGGCTGAGTAATTTTTCAACACGACCTGAACAGCGTATCCATGAGTCACAATCACAAGGAAATATTTCTTTTCATCAAATTCCATGAAAAACTTCTTCGAAATTTGCTCCATCGCATTTTGAATTCTTTTGAAAAACACCACAAAATCTTCAGGATATTGAAGACTAAGGGCTTCCATTTCTTTTTTATCTAAAAAACCATCAATAAATTTGTATCCATCATTAATTTGCTGCTTTTTTATCATTAAATCATCATATACATTATAAGTAAACCAGGTTCTATGCAAATATTCCCCAATGGAATTTTCCAAAAATATAGAGTTCTCATATATAAAATCAAAGTTTTTTGCAATGTTTATAGCAGTTTCCACACAGCGAAGAAAAGGGCTTGTGATAATGATCGGAGTCTTATTTACGGAATTTATTTTATTTAACGAATTTTTGATGAAATCACCAGTTTTTAGAGATTGCTTCAACCCCACAGCCGTCAATGGGGGGTCATAATCTTTGAAAACCCTGGATTTTTCCTTGGAATCGTATGAAAAATCGGCTCTTTCGCCATGTCTGACTACAAAAAACATTGATTTTTTTTTTTAATGAACAAAATTTCTTGATTTGTCACATAAGTAATGAAAAAATCAGGATTTTATAATATTAAAAAGACTTTAAAATTTATTTGGCTAAAATTGAAAGTCTTTCCTCGTTGCGTTTGAGCTCATTCAACTCCTGAGTAATATTTGAAATTATTTCATTCAGTTCGGCCATTTCGTTTTGTAACCTTGAAGTGGTATCCTTTGAATTTTTATCAAGTTCCTAAAATAAACAATATTTCAAAAGATTATTAAAAATATAAAAAAAAAAACATTATAAATCCATAAAAAATAAAAATTTTAAATAACAAAAATGCAAAATGCAACTAAAATATAACCAAATATAATTTCAAGATATTATTTTTTATATCTTTTATATAAAAAATATAAAATATAACAAAATTTCAAAATATCAAAATATCAAAATAAATAACAAATGTAGAAAAATATCAACAAATTTTTTTTTTTTTTTTTTTACAATTCTATTTGACATTTGCCTATATTTCTCTATCAAACTACTTAATTCATTCTCCATTTCGGTCACCGCACCCACTGTAGCTTCATATTCCGCTTTATATTGTTTTTTTTTCTCAAAATAATCTTGATTTTCCGTTAATCTCTTATATTTATTATTATTTTCTGGGGTTTTTTGTTTTGTATTGTTGATATTGCTCAAACTTTCATTAATGAAATTATTAATAAGTTTCTCATTAACTTCCTGTGTGTATTCAGAAAAGGACTTCAATTGAGAATTTTCTTTCAATAGATAATCTAACTTTTCTTTAATCAAGTTATTTTCCTTTTCTTTTTCTATTATTCCCTGTTGTAAATCCAGATAATTCCCTGATAATTTTTCAAACTCCCCTTTCAATTCATTTAATTCTCGATAAATTTCCTGCTTTTCATTGAGTTCCCCCTCAACCAACTTCTCATAATAATCTTCATTATTTTTCATTTTATCAATGATTTTTTCTCTTTCTCTCTCATAATCCAAACTTCTTTCCTTCAAATTCTCTTGCAAACTATTGATTTTTTCCTGTAGATTTTCAATTGCAGTTTCATTGCCTTGTTTAATATTATAAGTATTTTGCAGCTCATGTCTTAAATCCTCGTTTTCCTTCCTGAGAAATTGACTTTTATCTTCTGCGATCTTTAAAAAACCCTTCAGCTCATTTTTCTCAGCAAAAGTGTCTCTTAATTGTCTATTAATGTTTTCATGTTGTCTTTCCTTTTCCTCTCTTAATAAATTATACTCTGTCTCCAACATTCTGTTGTTGTTCATCAAAACCGAGTTGTTTTCTTCCAAAACCAATAATTTCTCTTTCAAATTACCTTCCAAAGTCTGAAAAATAACCAATTTTTCCTTCACAACCGCTTCCATATCCTTCATTTGACCCTCATAATTATCTTTTTCCTTTTGTTTTTCAAGCTCCAAATCACGCTTCTCTTCTTCTAAGCTTTTGTTCTTTATTTGCAAAGCCTTCATAGCATTCAGATAGGCCTTAGATGCCTGGATGTTCTGTTGTAATGGGATAAAAAGATTGGTTAAATCATCAGATGCAGGCCCTTTTTCAGTGAAATCAGGAAAATCTTCAAGATTCTCACGAACTTCCACTCTGTCACTATCTATCATAAAAAGGTTGTTTTTGGAATTGTTAATGTTTTGGGGATTCAATGGTGTTCTTTGAAAAAGTTTTTCCATTGAAAGGGCTTTGTAATTATGAAATATTTGGGGTTGTTTGGGCAGGAAGGCTTTTGGGGAAGTATAACTCGATGTCCGGGATCGACCAGTCTCTGTGATGTTATTGGGATTGACTCTCATAATATATTTTGAAAGAAAAATAAATTGAACCGTTTAAAAAACAAAAGAATTTTGGTTTAAAAATTATTTGTTTTCATATATTTTCAAAGAATTTGAAAACAGTTTTTTTAATTTTTTTTTTCAATTATTTTTATTTTTTTTGTAAAATTCAAATAAAAAAAAAATCTTAGGTAATTTAAATTTGTCAATGCTTGAAATATTCCAATTTCCTTGATATTTTGGAAATGCACTTGTCATAATCATTCTCAAGGTTTTTCAATAAAGAATTTGTTATTTTTA
>Ga0302186_10003283_pt1 | contig 11919 bp, 3 predicted proteins | sample II_Bog_E1_2_FD_198782 | JGI IMG/M metagenome (GOLD analysis project Ga0302186, IMG submission 198782) | Peat permafrost microbial communities from Stordalen Mire near Abisko, Sweden - II_Bog_E1_1 | ecosystem: Environmental > Terrestrial > Soil > Wetlands > Peat | place: Sweden: Abisko, Stordalen...
GGCGATAGTTAATTGGCTTTTTTTGAGCTATTCCTTCGATTTATTTTTGCATTCATGCAATCGTTATAACTAGGTCTATTTGTTAAGCTTTAGTCTCTTGATTTAATCATTTTGTTGACTTAACTTTTTCTCTAAGTCTTCAATTTAATGATTCTTTTTGGATTATTGCCCAATGTTTAACTCTTCCAACTCTTTCCTGTTCTTTGCTAAACTATTTGTTAATGAGATATAAGAAGTAATTTTGGATTGGTATTCATCATTTTCTAAGTTATGTCTGATATACCAGTTTTAGGTTTGGCGCTTTTCTTCATTGATAAGTGAGAGCTAACTGAGATCTCCGCTTTTGTCTTCCTGATCTTGGACAGTTCCTTGACGTCTTTGGTTTCCTAAGATTGCTGTGAGAGTGAAATGGACATGCCTAACAATCTTAACTGTATAAACAATTATAAGCAAATCTGGAATTTAACTGAATATATTAGTACATGAAACTATTATATATTTTAATTATTTTTATCATTTGTCATAATATCTAAATTGGTCAAATTAGGTAAAAATACTTATTGGTTATTCTTCTCATTCATAACAAATAAAAATTAATTAAATGTTGTCTTTTACTTATTGATCAACTCTATTCCATTCCATATAATATTATGAGTGATATTATTATTCGATGTCCAACTTCGATAAGAGATATGACTGATATTATATTGAGATTATTTATAATTTTAACGATAAAAAATGATTAATAAAGGCGAACTGTTCAGACTTGATTTACGAGTTCACAAATAAATGATTATGCTCAAAATATATGAGAGTGACACTCTTCAGGAAGTGATCAAACGAATTTGTGAAAATATTAAGAATGGCTAGAGTCATCGAGGACAACTAAAGGATAAGTTGCTCAAATCTATCAAAGTCACCTTAAAAAATTAAAAAATACAAGGAAAAATAAGATAAAAATTAAAGAATCTCATCGTCAGTGATAACACTTTATAAGTTGTGTTATAAACTGAAAAGAAGTATGATAATCCAGCCTAGACTCCATTCAAATTGTTGCAGTAAAATAACTTGTCTTCTAAAGAAAAGGGACATTCGAAGAGTCGCAAACATTTTAATTACTTGTAATAAGCACAATAGACAAATTTAAAATATGTGGTTAACTATAACTCTTCTCAATTGCTGACAAAATAGTTTAATGAAAACCAATCTTCCTTCCTACAAAGAAACACCAATAATTTTGTGCGATCGCCTGAAAAATAGCCATCATCTTCGACTATCCATTTAATTAAGGAATAGAAATATAAAAACAAAAAGTCACAAGATATCTTACCCCTTGAAGATAAGCTTGGAACTAATTATGGCAAGATAAGCAGCTAAAGGAAATATAATTTCCAGGAAATATTAAGCGCCCAAAATAATCAGCGTTAACTTAAACATTAGGAATATCTTAGAACCAATTAACGAAATTAAAGATCACATCTTACTAAAGAGTATGATCGTGGATTAATAAAACACACATATGAGTTTGATCCTTCCTCCAAATTGGATAAATCTAAAGACCATTCTAAAGATGATATATAGAATCGAGCTTACGCAAGAAAATACAGCTAAACTGTTGGTCTTAATCATAATCCAAATTTAATGGGGAAAGCTAAAATATCTTAAACATTTCAACAGTATAAATTAACTCGTGATAAAAGTCAATCATTAGTAGATCACGACAGGAATGATAGAACCAACAAAACCTATCATTAAATACTCAAATAATAACAAAACAATGCTTCTATTAACTACTCTCGCCCTAAAAAAGTAGCAATGGATAAATATAACTATGAGGCACGATCACCTCACCGATAAAACAACAACAGCTATGTGGGATCCATCAAAAAATTAGGTCATAAATACAACTACCTTGGGAGTTAAAATTTATACCCAGGCTGTATGTGATATTTTTAAATCATATTTATAAACCTAAGCAGTTAAAGTGTTCTCTGCTCTATTTATCTGCATTACTTAATTTTGATTATTACTTGAAGTTGGGGGAATCTTCTAAAGGATAAATTATTTGTTTATATGTAAACTGCACAATTAAATATTTGAATATAAAATCAAGTATTTAATGAAACTTGGAGTTTTTAATAGCTTCAAAAAATCTTTGGCTGATTCTTCCCGTATAGTATCCGACTCAAGAGTTTCGTCTTCATTTAACGAAATAAATGTGCTCGAGACTTTATAAAAACATAGACCCACCTCCCAATCATCATGCATAGGTCGTTTATCCTTTGACCAGTCTCGAGGAAGCAACGAATACAACTCAAGAATAATCAAAAGAATTCCTTTGTTGATTAGCTAAAATGATGAGTTGAAGGAAAAGATTAAGAGACTTGAAGAATAACTCAATCATTTGCAGTCTACTCATAATAACAGCATTTAAAATAGAAGACATACATTTTCCTTTAGACAGGACAATAACAAAAAGGATTAGTAGTCCAATAATCATTTTGAAGAACATTTAACAGTCCAAAATAGTATCGACAAATAAATTAATTCAATTAAAACGGTGCAGTCTTCACTCGGAACTGTTCGGCAGAGAATTACTGATAAATAACACCAAGGCTCAGCCAAAAAGAATAATAATAAAAAAAACTATTCAGATAATCAGGCCACGGCATTAAGATAAAGAATAAAATATTTATAAATATAAAATTAACTGTTGAGAAGAAATAATGAGAATCTTACCGATCAGTATGCCAAAATTATTTAAAATAAGTTCAAGCATCAACAGGATATTTAGGAAATAGTTCATAATTTCTAAGATACGCTCAGGAGGAAAGAGGAACTACATGCGAAGCAAATGAATCAACTAAAATAAAATATTAGCACTATCAGTCATCACTTATAGTAAAAAAACAAATAACTTGAGGCGCATAAGGAATAAAATAATATATTAAACGTCAAATTATCTTAGAATTCATTCTAGATAAAAAATCAATTGAGTTTAATGCAGCAAATAGCACTACTGGAGTCCTAGTTGCAGAAAATAACAATGTAGTTGCAATAGGCCAATAAAAATTATGTTCTCAATCAAAACATAGAGCATTTATGGACGATAAAAGAAGTCTAATATTAGAATATGATAGGAGTCATTGAGTCATTAATCAATTTTAGTCCATGATTTTATATTTCTAATATTTTGCTTTCAGCTGACATAGCGATTAAAATAGAGGACTAAATCCTCAATCGTTCAGTTAAGCATCAAAATCAACATCAAGCACATTCCAAGATTAAATGTCATTCAATAATATTTGGATATTTTAAACATTATTTTTCAACTATTTAGTTTATATCTAACTTTATAATAATACCCAATTTCATGTATCCTCCTGTGCAAAAAGCCTTGACTGTCATCGGTAATCGCAACGCCTATCAAAAGCTATTAATAGTTTTTCTTTTCCTAATTGCTGGAGAAGTCAACTATATGCTTATGGGACCAACTTTTATATTTATGAATCCCCTTTTTAACTGTTCGTTCTCAGATTAACCCGTTGATGAATCAATTGCCTGCGATCGATTGAGCTAGTGTCAAATAGGTAAAAATCTCTCTCTATTCAGCAAATTCCTTCACAATAGTTGCGAGGGTTGAACTATATTGCGATCGTCAGGCAGACCGTAACATAATCCAATCTATAATTCCTATCGGATCGATCTTCGGGTTGATTCTAATTAATTATTTAAGCGATGTTCGAGGGCGAAAAGTGGCTATGGTTTTCGTGCAAATCGTTTGCATTATTGGAGTGTAATGTCGATTTAAATTTATATAGTGACATTTCTTGGGGGGTAAATCAAATAAATTTGGATTTTGGTTATTGCGCAATTCCTTTGTGGGTTCAGTGGCTCGGCAATGATTATCATGGCTTTGCTCTTGCCATCGGAATTTTGTGAGGACTAATTTAGGCAAAAATCATTGATTACTATTAACTATGCTTGGTATTGATTATTTTATTCAGGTCAGCCACAAGTGTTCTTCTTGGTATTCTTTTCTATTATTATAACATCTGGTATAATTACTTAGTTTTCATAGTTCTGATACCTATGATCATAATAATGATCGTTTCTACCTTTTATTTAGTGGAGGGTCCTAATTTTTTATTTGGAAAAAAGAGAGAAAGATAGTGTCTATAGAGTTTAAAAGTGATAGCGAAGTACAACGGAACATAAAAATAATTTCAATAGATATCTGCTAATTTCAAATTATAATTTTAATAATAAAAAAAAGAAGTGCAATCCCTTACTTCTGTCCTTAAAAATAAATAGTATTTAAAAATCATGCTCATCTTAACATTGACGGAAACAGGCGCCAGCTTATATTATGTTGGCACAAACTATGCTCTTGATTAAATTGGCTATGATTATGGCGCTAATATGATTGCGACTGGAGCCATTTAGTTGTTGGCTTTCATTGTGCTCAGTACCTCATTCTAACTCAGGTTTAACTATTACCAAAATTCCAAGAAAGAAGGGACTCATCTGCTTTTACTCTTGCACTATAATCTTTGGATTGCTCTTCTTTATCGAGCCGATTCGAAAAGATAAAATAATTTCTTTTGTGATAATCGGAATAATTCGCTTCTTTTCAAGTAGATTATATCTAATTTAGCTTTAGCTTATACCGTTATAGTTATGTTGCTAACTTAATCTTTTCCGTTTAGCGTGCAGGCTACCTGTGCTGGGATTATTTAATCAATTGCACAACTTGGATCATTTTTGGCTCCCATCATTATTACAGTTTGCATAGATTTTCAAATTTATCCGGTTGTTGCACTTTCTTTAATTGCTTTGGTGGTGATTCTATTGCCTCTGTTCTTCTTGAAAGTGAAGCGTCCATAAATAGATACGAAGTAGAGTTTGATCGAGCAAGATAGTCTTGTATTGGTTGAAGGAAAGGCAGAATGATTGATTTATGCTTAACTATTTAGTTATTAAATCATTTAATAAAATGCTTAACTATCATTCCTTCTTCTTACAGAATCAAACTTTCATCAAAAATCAAATTTATTGTAATAAAATGAAATATTCAGATATAGGTAAATTCAGATCAATGACTAGTTTTATAGTGAAGTTTTAGTTTGAATTCCTGGAGTTGTTTCTTTTCCTTTATTGGAGCCTACTTTCGTTTTTGCATTACAGACTGGCTATGTGAATGCAAGCAAATCCCCATATTGCTCATGTTAATTTTTTTCCTCATTAATATGAGGATTATTTTTCAAATCAAAGAAATCAAAGTCTTATTTCGGTTTTTCTGGAGAAAGTTAAGTTAAAGAAGGCATATGCTTATTGGGAGATGAAAACTATTCCATGTCAAAATCTCCAAAGGCATCGGAGTTTTTAGCGCTTTTAGAAACGTACTTTGCTTGATACACAGCACTTCCAAATTACGAGAAGGGATCATCCTATTGATTTTTATAATATTTTTGAGAGTTTGCTTTGTCTTTTTCACCTTTTTGATGCTTGTTGTGGAGGATTTAATCGAATGTACGATTATCTATTCTCATCTCAAATTTATTTAAATTGTCGGGGATTCTAGTAATCCTTAAGTTATGTCCATCAATCTAATGAGTGAAATCAAAATCAATATTCAGCAAACTGCATGAATGACTAATTACTTTTTCTCAGTGTAAATTTAGGTCGAGTTGAGAGTGACTATTCTTTTCCCTGAAAGTGTGGAGTTCGCCAACTCCATCAGGTATGAAACACCATTGATTCTAAATTTCCACTTAAAACGTTTTTTGGTTCTGAATTAGATGGATTTACTCTGCAATGCTCTTGCCGCATTCAATTTCATCGAAGGAAATAGCTTAGACTTTTTGCATTTAATTATAAAATCAAAAAATAATTAAGTTTATCCAGTCAACGTTTGAATAATAGATTTCTAATGATATTGCATATGATAATATTTATATTTATAAATGAGGGCAACACACAAGTTAAAACTTTCCGACATGCGCAATATCCAGAAAAATGTTTAGTTAAAGGCATAGAAAGAAGCATATGCCTTAATGCAGCTCATGGATCTCCCTGATTTTGATACATCTGAGTAACTTAGCAAATTAATCATAGATTCTTTCAAACTTTACTCAAAAGCGAGCGACATGAGGAAGTACTCGAAAAAATACCAATTGAAAAGAAAATTGATTTTTTTTCTAAAAACTATTTGAGTTTTCTGTAAACCCAAGACGAGCTATTAAATCTTTCCATTCCAAAACTTTAAACCCTTCCCAAAGCGAAGCAGTTTGTATTTGATGTGCGAAAATAATAATAAGTGAAGGATAATTTTGACGAATCCTCTGTGTTGTAAATAATGGACTCATTTTCTGCCTTTGTTCTTTAAAAAAATATAGAAGAAGCAATGAGAGTGTATCATATTATCTAGTAGATGAAAAAACACAGCAAATATAAAATCTACTTTAATCACTACTCTACCAACAAGATATTTTTATAAACTTACAACTCCTTTATTGATAATTGCAGCAATTGTTAAGCCTTATTGTAAATTAGTTAGTACGATAAAGCTATTAAGGTCTATTTAGCAGAAAAAGAAGAAGCGATACTAAGTGATATTAAGGTCAATTTGAATATCAATGATAGTGCTGATTCAATTGGAAAGGAGATGTCCAAATTGGTCAACTTCATTTAAAAAGAAGTCAACATTTTTAGACTTAAATTTAAGAAGGAAATCAGCAAGAGTGACGAAGTAAACGCCATTCTAAGTGAATGGATTAGATTGTTGACTAAGAATTACTACTTTCTCATTGAATCTTATGTTTATTAAAAAGAAGAGCTTTCTGATATTCTTTAAACACTCAGCATTGTCCTTGAAGCCTCAGTATAGCTATAATCTAAGGGAATCACTCTTTAACGTCAGCTAAAATAACTCATTGCGGTAGATCTGCCTTTACATATTTCAAAAGTTATTGAGATAATCGTAGACTCTATAAACGAAACTCTTAAATAAAACAATGAACTTTATGAATTTGTCTTTTTTGCATCAATTAAAAATTTCTCCTCTTAGCTTAATGTTTTAAAACCTATAACCAAATAAGATTTTGGTTTAAAATGCGCAACATGTAAAGGTATAATATTGGTTAATTCTTTTATACTAATCCTCTCCACTCTATGTGACGATAAATGGACATTTCTACACGAGGGAGCTGTCGATATACTCTTAAATAAAGTGGCTTTAAACATACTTAATTGTACCCTTCATTACTGGGACTATTATTTTATTTATCTATTTTTTTAAAGATTAGCAGCAGGAAAAATTAGGCATAAAGAACTGTTCTCTGGCTAGCCAAGTCCGGGCTTAAAGTAAAAATTGGTAAAAATAAAAGGTTTGTCTGACAATTCTTGGAATTTATTTGAGAGTAAATTACTAAACGAGTATTGGAAATAAATCCTAATATCAATCCCTGGTTAACTTTATAGTTTTAAAAAATATGGTTATTTCCTATAAAAGCAAGACCTAAGACCTTCTCCTTTAAGTCTGAGCCTCGTATTTAAGTTGGAGTAGTTCTTCAAGCAGATTCAGTTTAGATTAAGCACAAGCCAATTTTAGTACTTAACTTTTATCTTTTTTGAGTTCATTATCTACACATTCGAATATGTCCTGTTTTGGTCGTATCATAATAAAGGAGCGAATGACAAGGTGTTCATTCTTTACAGCAAACAATAAAAACTGCTTAAAAAGATCAAGGAGTATAGCTTTCTATAGATTTAAGAAATAAAACAAGATAATATACTGAAATTATCAAAATTGAATAAATACGGATTTACAAAGCTAGTGTTTGAGGTATACTTTTTAACTGAAGTGATAAAAGTGATGACACGGGCTAAAAAGATAGAATGCGATCAGTTTATATCCAGACTGTCTAAGATATTAGCCAAGGATCAAAAGTCAGATGCAATTGATGTCTCCCGGCAACAATTCGAATAAGGTTTGGCAAAGATGATTAAGATATACCAATAAAAGCCTTAACTGATGCAAAATTATCTCACTGATAGAAAAAAGGCTTGATTATTATAAGTATTCAGCATAAACATAAACTAATTTTAATATCAATTATTATTCACCAGCCCTCAAAAGGCTAAGAATGCTTTTTTTAATGCTATTACTCATGCCTATTTTTTAAGACAATAGTTTTTTTATTCCATAAGCACAAATCTGTATCTTTTTCTACAATTTATCTCAGTGAAAGTTGGGCGTATTTTTTATTACTAGTTCTAAAGCATTAGTTAATGTTATTGCATTCCGAGTTATCCAATTTATTCAAGGTCTCCTTTTCAAATTAAGTGCGTATTCTTAATTTCATTGAAGAGCCATTGACTTCCTTCTATTTATAATCTGACTACAAATTTGTTGTTTTATTTTTTAAATTGATACAGACAAATTTCTGTTAGGAATGAGATCTGATTTTGCTTTTTTGCATAGCTGTCATATTGCAAGCTATTTCAGCCCTGATATTTTTTAAACTCATTTTAATCACGTCATATGCTTGTAAATTTTGCCGGCATACCACAGCCTGATTCCTTATTTGATTTCTGCTGATTTATATGCAATTTAATATTTTATTGGAGCAGCTCGCTGATTTATTATTAATGCATGAGCGAACTCGTAGATTAGTGATCGATCTATTTTTCCCTTGGTCAATTTTTATATGTTAGAATTAGTTGTTACTATTTTTAGCGAGGCTTGTTACTTGAATTGGAGGCAATGACATTTATTTGGCTAATTGAAATATATTAGCAAAGAATTATATTTGCAGTAATTTCCAGATTGATACTCATTAAAAAATCTTTTAAATGGACTATGTTGACAAATAGCTTCATTTTGTACTTGATATTCAATATTAGGATTGCTGGCGTTTCATTTTTTAATTACATAGAAAACAAATAAATCGTTAGCTATCCATATTTTAAGAACAATTTGAAAAATAACATTTGATTAATTGAACTAAGTAGGGAGATCAGAGTGATATTACATGTCGATTATAACTTGAAAGCTTCTCATTCAACCTATTTTCGGAGAATCTTTTATAAAAAATATTTAATTTTAATATTAGTTTATATCATCGAATAATAATAAAAGAATAATCAGAGAGATTTAATATCAATTTTATACAAGTATTATATTATTATTAACTTAAGTCTATAATGACCATTATTTCTATCTAGTAAACACAAATTTGAATAAGTGTTCTAAAATTTTATTAATTCGCAATATTTTTTTCCCATTTAAAAAAAAATACAAAAGAATGATTTTGATCAATGAACTAGGGAAAATGCTAATTGATGAATTTTATTTCAAAGTTCGGCTCTTCAAAGCTTTGAAAATCTAAATTTTAGCGATATCTTCAAAATGTTCTCGATTTTATGGTTGGTGAATTAAAAATAATTATGGAGAATTTGATATTTTTTAGATGTTGAATTTTGATCATTTTAAAGCTGTTTTTCTAAGATTTCAAATATTATTATTTTTTTGATTTTAATATTAATATTAATTTATAAGACGTCATAAATAATCCAAGAAAGATTTAAAAATAATTAAATAGTTCAAGTCTAAATCATATCAATTTTAGAGAAGTTTTTATCTATCATTGCCTCTGTTTAAGTCTTTTACAATTACTATTTTCATAAATTCGATCTTTGAAAAGCTTTTATTTAGGTTTGAATTTTTTTAAACTTTTAAAAACTGGGAAGATGATTTTTGAAAATTTGCTTAAAAATATTAATTAATTGGATAATTTTATTGCAAATTCAGGGTCTTTAAGTTATCGAATATCTACATTTGAGAAAAATATGGTTAAAAATTACCTATTATACTACGGTTGGGGAATTGGAAATAATCATGGAGAGTTTTAAATCAATTGGAAATGTTGAATTCAGTTATTTAAGAGTTTTTATCTGATTTTTGCAGAAAGATAAACTTTTTAAAAAATTAAATTTGAAAATTTCTATTCGCATGATCATGAAAGAGGATTATACATATTTAAGGAGTAATTCAAGAAGAGAACGATGCTGTCCTAACTTCCACGAGTTTATTCCCAAAAAATTACCGTCCTCGAATATCTTAAAAAAGGGTGATAAATATTAGGGAATACTTACTCATTAATTAATTATGAAACTCTTATATAAGTGTAAAGCCCATATATTTTAACCCTCATAAAATTACTAATAAGCTTGCAATATTAGTAGAGCATTCTTCTTTCAACTCAAACAAAAATGAACACCAAGATTTTAATTGTTGTTTTAGTTTGCCTTTTGGGACTCGGCCAGACTCTCAGAATTGTTGTATGGACTATGCAAATCAGAAAATCGGTCTTTTATTTTTCATACAGATATCAATCAGAGTAACCTATTTAATATGAAGGCGTTAAGTACTTTACTTATCATTGAGTGTTGGTCAGAAAACTTTTTATTCAGCTGCATTTTGACTCAGACTAGCGTTATATTTGAACGAATTAGTTGTATGCATTCACTTATTTAGATTTAGAAGCATCAAGATGCACATTTTTATTAATAAAGCGTTAATCAATAATCATTTAGACGTACCATAGACATGATTTAGGGTAATTTTTGAAATAAAATAGAGGTATTAATATCATTTATTTAGGGTAACTATTGAGAAAATTAGATGTATTAGTCGTATTAATATAGGGTAACTACTGAGAAAGTTAGGCGTATAAATATAAGTGATGCAGGGTATCTAATGAAGAAAATTAGTGGTATTAATCACATTGATGCAGGGTAACTATTAAAAAAATCAGCTGTATAAATATATTGAGGAAGGGTAAATATTGAAAAAATCAGCTGTATAAATAATATTGATTTAGAGTAACTATAAAGTAAGGCAGCAGCAGCAGTATAAATATTATTGAATTAGAGTAACTATTGAGAAAGTTAGAAGTATAAATACAATTGATACAGAGTATCTTTTGAGAAAGTCAGCTGTATAAATATTGTTGACTAAGGGTAACTATTTAGAAAATCAGAAGTATAAATAGCATTTATTTAGTGTATCTATTGAGAAAATCATCTGTATAAATAACATTAATGCAGGGTAACTATTTTAAAAATTAGCAGTATAAATAATATTTATTTAGAGTAACTTTTGGAAAAATCAGCTGTATACATAGTATTAATACAGGGTAAATATTGAAAAAATTAGAAGTATTAATCACATTGATGGAGCGTAACTATTGAAAAAATCAGTTGTAAAAATATCATTAATGAAGGGTAACTATTAAAAAACTCAGCCGTAAAAATTGTATTGATGCAGGGTAACTATTGATAAAATCAGAAGTTTATATAGAATTAGTTTAGAGTAACTATCTATAAAGTCAGAAGTATATATAGCAAAGATGCAGGGTAACTATAGAAAAAGTCAGCCGTACTAATAGAATTAACACAGGGTAACTATTGAGAAAATCAGAAGTATAAATAAGGTTGATTCAGGGTAACTATTTAGAAAGTTAGGTGTATTAATTAAATTTATATAGGGTAACTATTGAGAAACCCAGCAGTATAAATAACATTCATCAAGAGTAACTATTGAGAAAGTTAGAAGTATAAATATTATTGAAGTAGGGTAACTATTAAAAAAAGTTAGAGGTATAAATATAATTGATGCAGGGTAATTATTGAAAAAATCAGAAGTATAAATAGAATTGATACAGGGTAACTATTAAAAAAGTCAGCCGTATAAATAGGAATGATTTAGGGTAAATAGTTAATCATTAAGCCGTATAAATATTATTGATGAAGGGTAACTATTAAAAAAGTTAGAGGTATCAATAGTATTGATAAAGAGTAACTATAGAGATAGTCAGAAGTATAAATAGCATTGATGAAGGGTAAATATAGAAA
>Ga0302186_10003284_pt1 | contig 11906 bp, 14 predicted proteins | sample II_Bog_E1_2_FD_198782 | JGI IMG/M metagenome (GOLD analysis project Ga0302186, IMG submission 198782) | Peat permafrost microbial communities from Stordalen Mire near Abisko, Sweden - II_Bog_E1_1 | ecosystem: Environmental > Terrestrial > Soil > Wetlands > Peat | place: Sweden: Abisko...
AAAAAAAAAAAAACATATTTTATATCCTAATCTATAAATTTCTAATAAAATAAAAAAAAAAACATCAATAAATTTTCAAAAAGATGTATGAGTCTAACCGTCAGACCTTATCCTATGGTCATATCATTTCATTTTCCCCTCCTGACGACAGAAATTCTTACGTTTTTTGCGACGGGTTCATAAGCAACAAAACTGTCTTGAAAAGTTTCCAATTTGCAGACCCCAATTGCAAATTCCTTGATTGCCTCTTCCAAATTTATCCATCCTTCCTAAATTCTGGCAAAAAAGCAGCCTTAGGTTTGAAAAAGGAATTACAGGTTAAATATGCTGAAGCAAGCGAGCAGAAAAAAAGAGAGTTGATCCAAGAGACTCTTGAGAAGGTTTCCCATGAATACAAATTCAATCAAGACACTTTCGACAAATTGAAAGACACGGCCATTTCATTTGATACTCCAGTCCAATTCCTGCACATTACAAGCAACAAGTTTCTGGCCTGCAACTTTGAAGAAGAAGCAAACTATGAGAAAGAAAATTTCAAATTGGAGCTGACTGATTATCCTTCAGAAAACACCTTTCTGAAATTCCTGCCTGTATATACCTACCAAAAGAGAAATGATGGTGTCATATATGTCAACGATACAGTTCATTTAGTTTGGTCATCTCAATATTTGAACAAGACCCCATATATTCATATTAGTTCCGATTTCGCGAAACATAAAATCAGGCCGAAAACTGATAAATTTTTAGATTTTGGAGATCTGGAAAAAAGTGTCGTCAAAAAAGTTGATGAAATTTTGGAAAATCCCAAAAATGACCAAAGTGAAAAAGTAACGGTCATTGAGCCGGATGAAGATGAAGATGAAATGAATGAAGAAGACAATAGTGAAAGGAAAATACCTGGAATAATTGGAAATCCAAGCAAATCAAAAAAAAAATTAGATTTTGACTTGCCAAAGATCGAAGAAGAAAAATCAATAGAGATAAAGCCGCAAACGAGCAATTTGAAAGGGAAGAGCATGATGAAATCAAAAATCGAGAAAAATGTTAACTTCCAAGCAGTAATCAAAAAAAGCGTGATCTTGACTAGAACTCAACAAAATGAAGTTAAAGATTTGTTCTTTACTCAAGATTCCTTTGAAATGGTAAATTCAGGCCCCAAAAAAGAAATCAACGTTTCTTTAGACTCAAAATCGTTATGGAAGATTCAATTGATTCGTTCCATAATCGATGATAAAAATATTCTTTGTTATGGAGACATCGTTTGGTTGAACTATTCCCAAAAAAATTCCACTCTGATTGCCAAATACATTGATTCTGACAGAAAAGAGGGCAGATACAAAGTTGGGTTCGTCAACTCCATGTTTTCCGAACAACAAAACCAAAATTTCCAAGGTGACACCAATGGTATGTGGATGATAGAGCATGAGGACTGTCGTTCGGGAGGGATGATTGAATGGAAGGCTCCCCTCAGGTTGAAGCATTTAATTTCTGGGAAATATTTAAGTGTTGGAGAAGATTATGGTATAGAGGATCAACATGATATTGTAGGACCAGGTTTATTTGAAATGGTGACCAATCCCACAAAACATACCTTGTTTGAGTTTACAATTTTGCCCACTACAATCAACAAAGCAAACCCTCTTCATATAAAATGCGTCCCCAAGGAAGCATTTATGAAGCTCAAGCATTGTTCCACCAAACATTGGATCAAGTTTAATCATGAACGTGGAGGATCTTCTGAAGTTAACAAAGGAAATGATAAAAAAACGGAAGACATCAATACTAACACAGAGTTGATTCCTATCGCAGGAGATGAAACCGCATTTAAAATATTCAAGGCCAATGAAACTGAAATCTGGGAAACGAATTTTTTGATCTCTTCCAAACCATTTTTGTTTTCGATGCTCCATTATCTGAGGGTTTTTATTGATCAACACAATGTATATAAAAATTATATTAAATTATTTTAGATTTTTTAATATTTTTAGAAATATGGAATTCTCAAAGATAATGCTGGGTTCAAAATTGAGAAAAAAATTAAAAGATTAATTGCATGTCTTAAAGAACTAAACATGTTTTCTTTGAATGAAATTTTAAATACTTCACCAGATCAAAAATACGGTTATGTCAATTCCTATCGCCAAAAGGTTACCTTATTCATAATTTTGAATTTGCTAATTTCAAAAAAAAAAAGCTCATGAAAGAACTTGGATTTATTAATATTTGCATTGATCTTCTAAGAATTAGTTTAAGTGATTTGGAGTTGGAAAAAGTAATAGATAACTTTCTTATTTTCCATAAAGAAACAAAACTAGTTCGTTGAATATACAGAACATAAAAAAGAAGAGAAAAAAAAGAAAATGAACGAGAAAAACATATTTTCAATTTTAGGTCAAATAGTTAAAGAAAAAAGAGAAAAAGGTGATGAAATTATATTTAAAAAAAAAATTCTTATATTTTTTTAGGAGGATTTTTTGATGTTTTGAATAAACTTGAGGATAAGGGGAACAAACTTTACAATCTAATTTTGGAGAATAAGGTTGAAATGGTTAATGTTGTCTATACTTTGCTTACCAACATCTGCAAAAATAACGTGGATAATGAAAGCTATGTGCACAATTTGTTTTCAAAAATTCAATATCAAGTAGTTCGATTTAAATTTTTGATTTTATCTGTTTGCAGGCCAAATATTTAAAATGTGCAACTGATTGTATCATTTCTGTCATAAGTGATAATGAAGGAATTTTGAACAATATTGCTGATAGCATCAAAATAAACAAAGACGCTTCTGAAGACCAAAAAAAAGATATAGAGGTTCTAAAGTTTAAAAAAAAATTATGGCAAAATTTTTAATAGAATAACCTCATTTATTACTTTTTGAGAATCGCAGAAGATCAAACTGGAAATAAAATGAAAAATAAAAAGCTGAAAAATTGTGAGCTCTTGAAATTCTTTCGGTCAATTTGCAAATATCAAGGAAAAGGAATGAGTGGAAACCAAGAAATTTTGCATAAACTGCTCTTGGATCAAAACCAAGCGTTGAAAAAAGCAATTTTCCTTCCCATTAAAATGTAATTCTAAATTTAATTAAAACTTTCTTAACGTAAATAAAAAATTTGATGCTTTTTTTTCTTTCACTTAAGTGTAAACCAACAAATGTCAATTGAATTCGTCGAAGGAAAGGTTTAACTATTAAATTTATTTAGAAATTGTTTATTAAAATCATCTGTTTTTTTTTTTTTGAACCAAAGACCAAATTTTTAGATGATCTCTTCAAGTTATTATTATTTTTTTTTTTTAAACTTAAAATATTATTTCAGAGAAGGTCCTGATTCCGTGATCACACAAGAACATTATTCTTATCTGTTGGAACAATTAAACTTTTTTTCAGATTTAGCTCTCGGAAGAAATTATTTATGGAAAACTGTCTTGGAGAAGATTTTCCCTATTAATTTTGTATTTTCTCAAATTTCCGAAGAGAAGCTTTCAAAAGGTGTAGATTAATTATTTTTTAGGGAAATAATTTTTTTTTTTTTGCAGAAATGAGATCTGCTTTTTGCAATTTGGCTCTTTCTTTATATGTTGATCATGAGCCGAGAAACCTTTTGAATGTCCCGAATATGTGCAGGGTTTATGTAGGGAGCAATAAGAAATATGAGGGTTCACCAACAAAATTTGCTTTAGGCAATTTGACTAATTTATTGGTAAAAAAGAAAATCAGCACAAGTCCTGAGAAAAAGGATATTGGGATAAATATGCTCGAACAAAGTCTTTTTGAATATCTCATCGAACAAACCTTCAAATATATTAACGATGAAGTAAAAATGCTGAAAATAATTTATTAATTGTTATTTTAATTTAGAAAGTGACAATTTCAAATAACTTATCAGATCTTTGCAAATTGAATGATAAAGGAGAAAACCCCATGAAAACAGGAAAGAAAACACAAATTCCTGATTATCTCAACAATATTTTGACCTTGGACATCATCAGATTATCGTCAATTTTAATAAGATTTGATGTGTTGCGAATGTTGGATCAAAGTGAAAAATACGCAATCATTATTCCTGATTTGGTCTCTTTGCTGGAATTCTATCGAACAAATCCTGAATTTTCCTATGTCATTTCAAAAATTCGAGGTTCATAAACTCAAAAACTATTACGGAAATATTTTATAATTTTTTTTAGATGATAATTTACAAAAAAATCAAAATATTTTCGCGAAAAACTTTTTATTGGGAGGTTTCAAAAATATTGTCGGAAACGTTTTCGACAATTTCACTGAAATTTCGAAAAGTTTGGTGGGAGCAGTTTTTTTTTTGGGATCTTCAGGTGAAAAATCCGGTGGATCTGGTCAAGGCCTTGACTTCATTGATTATAATGATCCCTTGTTTTACAAAACCCCATTGATGCGGGGTTTGATTTCAATCCGTAACAAATTGGAATTGTTGAATGTAGAGGAGATCACAAATAAAGAAGAGAAGAAAGAAGCAGAACTCAAGGAAAAGCAGGAGAATGACAAGAAAGCTCTCACATATGAGAATAGCAATGATATTTTGATAAAAATGGAAATCTGTGAGCTTTTGATATTTTTTGGTGATCTTCGCATTGATTTTTTGATAACAAATTTCTTGAAATTTTTTGAGGAAAAACTCAGAAAATTAAATCTTAATTCAGATCACGAGATGGATCATGAAATGGAAATTAAAATTGGTAATGAAGTTGAAGAGGATGGAGGCACTGTGATTCCTCCTTTGTTGCAAACTGGAATTTTTGATGTTGATCTTAAATACAAAATTGACAGTTCTTTGTTTAATGTTTTGGAGGGTGCCATGGATAATGTCAAGTTGCCATTAGGGAAGACAGGTCCCAAAAAAGCCAAAGTCAAAAAATTTCAAAATTACACTGAAGAAGCTGAAATGCCTGATCTAGATTCTTTAATGGGAAGAAAAATGGATGGAAGTGTGAAGTCGGAAATTTTACCTTCGTTGATTTTAGGGTTCTTCTTAAACAAAGATCCAAATTTGGAAAACAAAATTTTGGAAGTTATAATGAAATGCTTCAATCAAAGAAAAGAATTCACAGAGAAACTGATACAATTGGAAATATTATTTGATCCCTCTGATATCAAGTTGTTTCAAATGATTCAAAAGAAAATTAACATGTTGAGGACTCTCACAGAAAGATCAGAAGTCTGAATTAATTTTCATTTAATAGATAAATTAAAAATTTTATTTAGATATGGATAAGCAATTTTATGGGGGACTATCAACACACTTCAGAAATCAAAGAAACCTTGGATCTTTTGTTGGAATTAAATAGTATCTTCTATGTGAAAATAAACACAGAGGAAGATGATGAAAACAAGAATCTTCTTAATTTGAAGAAAACTTCTAGTTTTAGAGAGTTAAATTATCAAAAATTATTTATGAATATTGAAACTAAAATTATTTTTTTTCTTTAAGAGTTCATGAAGAAATCAGCAAAACACGTCAAAATATCTACAGATTCGTAAAAGGCTATCTTCCCCTAATTAACTTGATTAAGGACAGTCAAAATCAAATTGCCAAAATTGTTAGAGACAATAAAATTCCTCTCCAAAGCAGAAAATTGATTTATGAAATAATGAAGACGACATATTTCACGTTAAAAAACTTCTGTACGAGCAATGACGAAAATCAAAGATTATTGTTCCCCTATTTGGATTATTTTTTGGATGAGCTACAATATGATTTTGGTCAAACAGATTTGGTCAATGCAATTTTCAAAAACAACCAATATTTATGTGAAAATTGTCCAAAAACTTTTGAAAAAATGAAAAAGATCATCAAGGAAAAGGGGCGACAGAAAAGATTTTTAGAATTTTTCAGGGTTTTTCAAAATTAACCGTTTTTAAATTTTTAAATTTTTAATAGGTGATTCAAAAGGTTGATGAGACTGATCTTCTTGAAAATCAATTATTGGTAGTTGGGAATTTTTTGCCAATCACAGTGACCAACGAGGAAAATGCAAGTTTGTTATATGGTACATTCGTCGATAATTCAAAGAGCAACTTCCAATTTGATTACGGATTTCAAGAAACACCTGACACTCGAGATGAGCCATTTTATTATCATGCAGAGTTGATCAATGTGTTTTCTAAAACATTGCATGGAAGTGAAGCTTCTAATATAAATTTGGCAAAAGTGCAAGAGATATTCAGATTGAAGTATTTATTGCCTTTGCTTTTGGAGCGTGATGATTTATTTGTGAAAAATATCAAGGAGGAAAAACTAATTCACCAAAATATAAATCTACCTTCTTTTTATGAGGATTATGACAGCATAGTGGAAAACGGTTATGAGCTAATTTTGGAGAAAAATCCAACTGCTATGAGTATTTTAAAGCCTGCGGTGCTTGACATCATATTTTTGGTTTATTTGAATCCTGCCAAGATTTCACTTGAAAGAATTTATAAAAACTCGGCACTCTTCATTAAATTCTTCCAACTTGAAGACAAAAGGTTAAATCAATGCAATAATACGGAAGATTTCACCCAAAGTGAAATCGATTATATTTTTGGTCATTTGTTGAAATTCTTGAAAGCCTATCAGGAGAAAATCTTTGCTCATGAGTTAAATTCTGATATAAATGATAGAGAGGACAAAACAGCGATTAATTCAATTTTTACATTTATTGAAAAGAATTTAAACAATTTCAAGGGAAAATTGACAAGATCCCAAATTACCAATGTAACGGATTTTTTCTTGGTTATGAAGGGAGAAACAAAGGAAAAAATCAAAGAAGAATATGACATGGATCTAGAAAGATCAGCCAGGAAAAATACTCAGAAGAAAGAAGGAAATAAACTTTCTGGAAAATGGGATGAGTTTTTTAGGAGTTTTTTGAGCTCATCTATTTTAGAAAAAGTTTCTTTAAAATAAGTTTGCTTTATATTATTTTTTGTTTTAGGAGTTAAAAAATGAGCAGAATATTTTGGGTGAGGCATTGGTGAATATAACAAAGCTGTTCACTCCAGGGCTGAAAAAATCCTATAAAATCGATATAACTTTTCAAGATATTTTACAGAAATTGATAAATTTCATGAATTATGGACTGGTTAATAAGGCGGGAAAGCAAACTATGATTTATGTTCTTGAACTTCTTGAGTAAAAAATTAAAAATTTAACAAAATTTCAAATTATTTTAAGAAATATCATTTGCAATGCAACAGACATTACTGAAATGCAGAACTTATTTGATAAATTCAACGCCACAAAAATGTTCTTGAATTTGATTTCTGATTCCAAAGTAAACATATTGGAAGATGACCTTTTGAATCAATTGTTATCTTTTATGATCAAACTATTAGAGGGAGGGAATTCCAAAGTCCAAAAAACGATCTTCAACTTCTTCACATATTACGACAAATCAGAAAAGTTATTTTGGAAATTTCACAGTATTATTGCAGAATCGATAAAATCGATCAAGGAAACAAAAAAAACGATAAATAGCAGCATTTATAATCTCTCAGACCATTCAACTGAAATGGTTGAAAAGGAAAATTTGAAATCGATGATTTTAATGAAAACTTTGAGGCTTTTACAATTATTCACTGAAGGCCATAATCTTGATCTGCAAAATTATGTTCGAGAACAAACCAATAGCAGAAACAAATATGATATGGTTTCAATTATTGTCGAGTTGTTAGAAACCTACCACAAGAATTTAAACGTTGATAATTATGAAAATTATACCAGATGTTTGGATACTTTGACGGAATTCGTTCAAGTAATTTTGTTTCGATGAAAAAATATTAGAAATAATTTATTATTTTTTTTATTTTTAGGGACCATGCCCTTCTAATCAACAATCTATCATTGATGGGAAATTTTTAGAAATTGCCAATTCTTTAATGACAATTAAAGGGAAAAAAAAGGACAAGAAACTACCTGGCAGGACCCTCCAAAAAAGAAGGACCTTCAATGGGATCTCAAAAGATCTTGAGTATTGGATGCTTCAAAGATTAAGACATAAAGTTGATTATTTATTATTTCGAAATTTAATTTTGTTTGAATATTTTTAGTGTATGATTCTTGTTATGAGTCTGGTTGAATTAAGGAAAGAAAACTCTGTGATTAAAAGGATCATCAGATCTTTGCCTTTGGATATTTTAAAAGATAACATCATTAAAATCTATAAGAGATACAAAAATATGTACCAAGATGGTCGTTATATCCAAGAGTGCTTAAAACATGTAATTCTAGCTAATTTATTTTTTTAATTAAAATTTTCCAATAGTTTGAAGGAGATCCAACAGATAAAAATCAAGATAAACCAATTGAACATTATGAATTGATTCTTGAAACTGGATTTTATATTTATTTCTTAATCCTTCATTATCTGGACATTGATATAAAAGAAGTTGATACAGGTAATAAATATGTTTATATGGAATATTCTAATTTATATTTTATAGAAATAAGCGATGAACTCCAAGAAATAGAACTAAATGTTGAAGATTCTGCTGTTGGCCTATTTAAAAATAATATTGTCACTCAAATTTTGGATTTTGTCAGATCATTGCTTGAATCTGTTTTGCATTATGCAAATTGTATTTTTTATATTTTTATAGAGTGTTTTTGAAATAAAATAAATTAGATATAAAAACAAAAATATGGAAATTTCAATTTAACAATCAAGCAAATGAAAAGGTGAAAGATCAAAAGAAAAGAGAGCTTTATAAAGAGGTTACTTTTTTATTATATAAATTTTATGTTTATTTTTAGGCTATTCAATTTTTTTCCAAAAACTCCGCGCATATTGAAGTGGTTCGTAATGAAGATCTAGAAAGGGTGCATTTCTTTCTTTTGCCCTCTTGCCATTATCTCCCAAAAGTTAAAACAACAACCATTTTAACCATTTTTAACAAAATTTTAAATAAAGGAAACAAAAAATGACTTCCATGATACAGTCAACAGAACTAGTGCCAAGTCCAAGGTGACAGATCTGGTGGACAACTCAAAGACCATCATTGAAATATCTAAACATGAAGAAACGTACAATTTATATTTTCATTTAATCTCAACATTTTTGTCTTTTAGATTGGATTTATACTTTAGCAAGAATAAGATTTTTGCAATTTTTGCCCAATATGTCAATTTGTGGAAGGATCTATCCTTCATTTGTGCAATTCTTTTGAATATCGTCATAATTTGCTCATATGGGTACTCTGATGGCAATAGCTCTGATGATCAACGACTTTGGGAGCCATCTTTATCAAGTCAAGTCAGTGTTGCTCAAACTAAAAGAGTTTTTTTTATTGTTGGTATTTGCATGAGCTGTTTTAGTGTTTTTGTTGTTATTTTCTATGTGTTCAAAAAAGCTCCGCTTGTTATTAAGGAATCTTGGAATGAAGATGTTGAGGAAGTAACACGCAATGTTCCCAAAAAGAAAAAGGGGTTTATTATGACATTGTTCGGATTTTTGTATAAAATTGTGAAAACTGCTTTAAAACTTTTAAATAATTTCCAATTATTATACTATCTTGCTTATGGAGCCACTGCTCTTATTGGGGTTTTGTGGCATGAATTCTTCTTTACATTCCATATGACTGAAATTATGGTCAGGTAAAAAATTTTATTCTCAATCTTCATTTATAAAAATTATAATTTTAAGATATCCTTATATCATCAAAGCTGTTTGGGAACCAAAAAAACAATTGTTTTTGACATTAATTCTATTCATTTTAATAGAATATTTTTTCACGGTGATTGCTTATGTTCAATTTTCTGATTATTATGCTTTTCGATGCGAAAATATCTACATGTGCTTTTTTGAAACCTTTGATCAAACATTCAAAGATAATGGAGGTATTGCCCAGTTGTTTGAAAAAGTTGACGCACAAAAAGCAAGTTAATCTATATTTTTAGTTTTGTTTTGAATTAATATTTTTTTTTAAACAGCCGATTATTATTATGGAAGATTCTTTTTTGATAATGCTTTTAATATTGTTTTAGTCATTGTTTTGATCAACATTGTTGCCGGTAACACCTTAAACTTTCCTTTAATTAAAGAAAATAATAAAATTAGGTATTATTATTGATAAATTTGGAAGTTTGAGAGAAAAAGAAAATGAAAAAATGAAGGATATTGAAAGTATTTGCTTCATTTGTGGACATACAAAGTAAAATTTTTCTTATATTTATATACCTCTTATTTATTTATCTATTTTAGGGAAACATTTGACAGAAGAAACGACAAAAAGGGCGGTTTCACAAATCATATTAAGGTCCTTTATTTGTGAGAATAAACCATTTTTATTTTTTCTATAGAAAGATCATTATATGTGGAATTATCTCTTTTACATAGCTTATTTAAAAGACAAGGATGAAACTGAGTATACAGGAATAGAAAGTTATGTCTCTGCTCGAATAAAGAAATATGATTGTTCTTGGTTCCCCATAAATAGGTTTATTTTTTATTAAACAAAATATTGAAAGGAGTGATTTATTTTTTTAAAGGGCTATTGTACTAAAAAACTTTGATGAGGATGAGGATAAAGTGGTTCATAAACAATTGATTGAAATCGAAGGAAATGTATTAATTTTTTTTTTTTTGATTAAATTTTTATTATAATACTTTTTAGATGTCTGGAATAAAAAAGTCATTGAAAGATTTATCATTTTCAACTACCACTTTAAATAGTAAAATGAATTCGACATAAGAGCATGGTTTTAAAAATCGAAGGTTTTTAAGAATTTATAAAAATAAATTAATATTTGTGATGATCCTAGAAAAAATACATTATTATATTATATTTCGAGATAATGTTAAAATTCCAAACCCAAATGAATTTTTTAAAATATCCGAATAAATGTTTGCTAAGAACTTATCCAACATTTTTCAAAGCAGCTCCTTCTCAAGCTTTTTCCATGAGAATGAATTCCAGACTTTTTAAAAACCTTCATCATCAAAGTCTCCAATGCTTTAGCAAAGGTTACCACAAGCCTCATAAGCCATGGCCAAGGCCTCCTGATTATAAAAAAAAACGCTTGATCTTCACATATTATAATGTAGGTCTCTATTGTTTGATTTTTGGAATTTGTTATAGTATTGTGCCACTGTATAAACTATTTTGCGAACATGTTGGTTTGGAAGGAGATTTAGAACAGAAAGACTATAGCATGAAGGATAAAAAACGTCAAATTTCATTTTTATATAAAATAACTTTTCCATAAAGTTCAAATACATAGAAAATTTCGGATTTTGTTCAAAGCCGAATGTGATCCAGATGTCAAATGGGAATTTGAACCTATTCAAACTGAAGTTATTGTAAATGCTGGGGAAACTGCTTTGGCCTTTTATAGAGCCTTTAATCATGAAGATTTCCCAATCATTGGATTTGCAACTTATCAGATTTCACCTGAAGATGCCTCATTGTATTTCAGCAAAATACAATGCTTTTGCTTCCATCAACAAATGCTCAACCCAAAAGAAGAATTACAATTACCATTATTTTTTTATTTGGAGCCAGAAATCGTGGATAATCCGATTTTGGAAAAAGTCAATGAAATAAAAGTCGTTTATAAATTTTATAGAGCGAAAAAACAAGATTTAGCGAAATTGGCTGAAGAGGAATTGAATAGGGTAGCGGAAAACAAAAGGATTTTGACAGAAATGAGAGCAAAGAAAGAAAAGGAAAAACAAATAGAAAAAAAATAAGTCTTTTTGAAATTTTATCAAATTTATTCAAATGGATCAATTCTTAAAAAAATTCTTGGAGGGCCATTTTGAAAAACAGTTTAAAAAATAATTAAATAAAGAAAAATTAAATGTGCTTTTAAAAGAAAATCTAATTACGGTAAAAATCATTTTTTTAATTAAATGTTTAAAATTTTAATTTAATTTTTTTTTAAATTAATAAC
>Ga0302186_10003285_pt1 | contig 11903 bp, 13 predicted proteins | sample II_Bog_E1_2_FD_198782 | JGI IMG/M metagenome (GOLD analysis project Ga0302186, IMG submission 198782) | Peat permafrost microbial communities from Stordalen Mire near Abisko, Sweden - II_Bog_E1_1 | ecosystem: Environmental > Terrestrial > Soil > Wetlands > Peat | place: Sweden: Abisko...
TTTGCCATTAATTTTTGGATTCGTTAATATTTGGATTTTTTCCAAATTTTAAAAATTCAATTTTTTTTTCTTAATTATTTTTTGATTGAATTAAGATTTTAAAATTCTGTTTTCATTTTAAATTTTTAATATTTTATTTTATATTAAATGTTGCTCTATTCATAATTTTTTTTATTTTTTTGAAAAAAAAATAGTTCTAATAAATTTTTTAACATTGAAAGATTTCTATTTCTTTTAGAGTAATTCGGTTGTCAAAAATAAATTATTCCAAATTTTTAATAATAAATTATTGTCTTTGATATTTAATAATGTCCCATATATTGAATATGAAACATCCGAAATCAGCCACATTCAGTTGCAAAATCCTTAGCAGTAAACCGAAAATTTCGCAAAAGGAAATGAAAAATTCCATTTTAACGACCATTGGAATAGAATATGACCCCTTGATCCATAATGACAAAGAGCTGGTCATTAAGATCATAGACACCAATTCTTATTTGCCTCAAAACGAATTCATCATTGACTTCAACTATGAGTTTTCAAAATTAATGGTCCAATTGCACATTTTAAAATTATTTTTTTCTAAAATATTCAAAAAAAAAAGGAATTGAAAGAATTAAAGGATCAAGGAGGAAAAGGCACCTTGGTGGGAATGGCAGTTTTGGGTGTTGTAGGTTTTTTCGCCTTCAGTTTTACAATAATTGGAGGCATTGCAGGAGGTGTTCTGGGTATTATTTTAGGCCGTTATGCAGGGAAAAAAATTGTCAGGAAGGCAAAAGATAAAACTTCATTGACAGAATTTGAGCTATTTACAACTAAACTAGAATGCTTGTTGAAATGGATGAAACTAGAAAAGAAAAAAAGCGAATTCAATATGAACTGCTATCGATTAGTCTTGGAAAAAGTATGCTTTTTTTAAAAAAATTATTCAGTGGAAATGTTTTCCAAGGTTTTACAATCATTCAAAATGGCCTTTTTTTATGAGAAAATCGAAAACAAGAATCAAAAAAAGGTGTTGATCCATTTGATCAAAAAACTAAAAAAAGAATTAATGGGGTCAAGAAACCTAATGACTTTATATCTCTCATATAAATTGCTGAAGGAATATATAAAAAGAGAGCCTGAGAAAAAGAAGATGTTTTATCTTAATTTTTATTTTTTAATTAAAATGTTAAATAGAATCGCAGAAATTGTCAATAATGTCTTTGTGCCGTTAGTCAAAATCTATTCCTTTCAAAGCGACAAAAAAACAAGTCTAAAGTTCACATTTTTGGCAAAGCTCCAAAAAATGTTAAATCAGTAAAAAATTAAAAAATTAAAAAAATATTAAATTTTTAAAATAAAATTTTCAGTCCATTTATCCTTGATGTTCTTGCATCCCATCCTGATCCTGAGCTTTCCTTTGAATGTCAAGCTATATTTTTAGGCCATCTCAACGTAAAAATTAACATCACCAAGACCATGCTCGAGTTTTTTGGTTCCAATCCTTTCCTACTCAACCTTTTCCAGGATAAAGAAAATGAGGAAATATTCACTAACCAAATTCAAGATAAACAGAATAACATGTATAATTCCATACATTCCTCAGATCCTATTCTTGATAATTTGATCCAGACTTATAATAATAATTCCGCTAATCATCCTCAGGAAAAGAAACCATTGAAGACGATATATTCAGAAGAAGACAGCTCGATTTATACCATAAATGAGGAGGATGTGATTTTGAAGATGCCGAAAAATTTCATCACAAGCAACAAGCTAAATGGAGATAAAAAAATAGAGAAACCTGAGGTTGAGGATAAGGAAGAAATTGTTTATGAAAAGGCTTCCAAAGTGATAGAAATAGAAACAGAGGAAAAACATTTAGACACTTTGGGAATCCAGAAGTCGGAAGAATCAAAATCATCATTGAAAATGGTTGATTTACCACCGAGCAAATCATTCGCGATGAATCGTCGAGGTGAAGAGTTTCTCAAGATGCCATCACTTAACATTTTGCCTGAGGAATCTAACAAAAACAAAAATAAATATAGTAAAAACTTGCAGACGGTTGAAGATAAAGAACAAAAGACAAGTTTGATTAAACAACAAACCACCTTTGACAAAGGGGAAGCCAAAATAAAGAAAGATGATAGTGAAGCGAATGTAGGATCGAAAAAAATGGCCAGCTCAGCTGATTTAAATGTTGAGACTAACTTCCTAATGCTCGTCGATTATGTCAATGAAGATGTGTCTACATGGGATAAAGTCAGCAAAAGCAAATTTCTAGAAGTGTATAGAAGAAAAGTAAGGAAATTTGGTTAATCTAATTAAAAAAAAATTTATAAGGTGCCTGGAACTCCATGCGTGCTCATCAAAGCTAAAGCTATTTTGGAAAATATCCCAAAACAAGCGGTTTTTGACCAGATTTATATCACAGAAAAGAGAATGAAGTGGGACACAGTTTTTGGGGAATTCAAGCAAATTGAAAAAATCGATGAAAAAACCGATGTCATTTATTTTCTGATAAATGTAACAAAACAAATTCTAAAATTTTTATATTAAATATGCCTTTTAATTTTTTTTCTTTCATTAATATTAAATTTTTTCATTTATGTTTTATCTTTCATATATATTTTTTTTTAATTTCCATTTGTTTTAATTTTTAAGGAATATTTTCTTCTAAAATTGTATTTTTTTCGATTCATTTTTTGTTTTTTTCAATTTTTTTAATTTTAATTTTTTTTTCTCCATAATGTTTTTTTATTTATTTGATAATAAGAATTTTTAACGTTTTATTTTCTTCTAGATTTTTTATTTTTTCTTTTTACAAGTCGCCATTTGGTGTTACGAACCGAGATTTCGTTCAAAGAAGAGTTTTTCGATATGATTACCCTGAAAAGGACAGTCTTATTATTCAATTCAAAAGCATTGATCATCCATTGATGCCTATCAAGAAAAATTGCATCCGAGCAGAAACCTACATTTCAGGTTATATAATCTCTTCAGACCCCACCAACAAAAATCACACAATCCTTCAATTAGTGACCCAAGTAGATGTCAAGGTAACCTATATATAAAATGAGCTTCTTTTTTTTAATATTCATGTTTTTAGGGATCAATTCCAAAATCAATTGTCAATTATGTCGCTTCTAAAGCTCCAATAGATTGGGTCAATAATTTGAAAAAAGCATGTCTCAAAAATATATAAAACTGTTGTTTTAACTTAATTAATTTATGAAACAGATTTTATGGTTTTTTCTTATTTTTTCTATTTAATAATAATAATATTCTTAAATGAATTTAATAAACACATTTAATTGAAAGTAAATTTTTTTGTCATAAAAATGAAAAAATCGATTTTTTTCTTCTTCCATAAATATCTATTTTTCTGATCCACTTTCCTCTTCTCCCTCTTCATCTTCCATTTCACTTTCAAACGAAGTTTTTGATTCATCATTTTGTGTTTTTGGCGCTGGATCATTTTGCAAAAAATCCAAAAACTTCATTTGATAATCTTTCTCATATTGTTCTATCTCACTTTTTTCATTTTGCACTTGCAGCTCAACTTCATAAAGCCAAAAGAAAATTTTATGAAAGATTTCTTTTTCACTCTCATCATTGAATTTCAGATCTTTCGGGATTTCCGGGTACTCGAAATTCTTGGGTCTCAATTCACTCAAGTCTTCATTGAAAATGTCCTTGCTTAGTAACAATTTATCAATGATTTCCATTTTGGAGGTTCTCAATACCAGCGATTCAGGAATCATCATTTTTTTCTCTTCTTCCAGGTCTTTCTCATGACTTTCATGGGTTATTTTCAATAAATGGTTTTCAGAATCAAACATTGCTTCATTTTTGCTTTCTTCTGATTGTTTTTCAATATTTTTGCCTGTCTCCATTTTTTTGTCTGTCTCCATTTTTTTCTCTTCTGAATTCTCATTTGCGTTTTTTGTTTCCTCGAAATTCTCCTTTTTTTTCTTTTTTATTGAGCTGGGTCTTGGGATTACAGGAGGGGGTGGGATTTGTTTCATGGAAGTTTCTGGCTTTTTTAAATATTTTTGAATCTTCTTCAGGATTTTATGAGAATCCAAATTTAGCTTCTCTTCCTTTTCCTCGAACTCTTCAGATTCTTCCTCTTCTTTTTCTCCAGAAAACTTCAGGTCTTCTGTTGGTAAAATAGACATTTTAGTATTTTGATTTTCATTGACATCTGAAAGGATTTGATCAATCAACATTTCATCTATTTGTTTTTCGATGTTGTCTTTTTTTTCCTGACTCGCAATTTCTTCTTTTTCTGGCATTTTAGTCTGTTCTTTTTTTGGTTCTTCTGCTATAAAGTTTTCATCATAGAGGTAAAAATCGTTGAAACTTTGCATTAATGGTCGTAAATGATTTGGCATTTTGATAAAAAAAGGTGTGAACTTGATTTTCTTTAACAATTGCTCGAAGTTCTGAGCCAAGTTTTCGATGATAAATTCTTTCGAATGATCAGGATTGTTGAGGAAATTTTCATGTTTTTTCAGAAATTTTGATTCAAGTTGGTTCAGGTCCAATTTTTTCCTGATTATCTTTTGATTTCCTTCCTCTTCTATAATAAACTCGAACTCTACTAAATTCTTTTCATTGATTTTTTTCAACTCATTGAATTTCATAATATCTAAAGGCATTTGCATTTGTTGTTTTTGTAATTCATTTCTCTGTGCATTTTTATCATTTATGTGACCTTCATTCATACTCTCCACATTATCGTTTATAAGAATATTGTTAAAAGATTGCGAATTGCGTCGACGTTTTTCGTTATAATATTTCAGTTTTGAGACCAAATTGAAATATTTATTGGTATTTGACTCATAATGTTTTTTTACGATCAAATAAGTTGAAATGTTTTTTTTAAAAGAGGTCAGAATTTGATTTGAGTTGAATGTTGTGTTGGGGGATCGAGAAGTATATGCATGGTGGTTTAGATAAGAGTTGTTTTCTGAAAAACAATAAAAATCTTCTATTTTATAAATGTTGCGGAAATCATAAAAGTTTCTTTTGGTAAAATCCTTGTTTTTCTCATTTCTTGTTGACAAAGACTTGCTATCAAGCTCGTTTATATTAATATTATCAGTCATTTCTTAATTTTTATAATAAAAAGCTTGACCACTTAAATATTAAAAATTATAACAAATTTTTAAAAAACGAGTTTGATCTCTAGTTCTAGTACAACTGTTTAACAACTTTTCCTCTCTTCCACATAATGGTTGATCGCAGCCCTTCTCCTCTTATCACTCCCCTACTTCTAAACATAAATCAAGATTTTAAAAAAAACATCACCTCAGGCTTCGAAACTCTTCAAATTTTGGGTTGCGGCAGCTTTGGGGTCGTTAGAAAAGTCATGGAAAAATCAACACAACAGCTTTATGCAATGAAAACCATAATTTTTAACCCCGAAAATGAAGAAGCTATGCAAAATGGTTTGAAAGAAATAGGGATCCTTTCACGTTGCAATCACCCCAACATCATAAAATTCCATGGCTTCGAAGTAAATGAGAATGAGATAAATTTTCTCATGGATTTGATGGAATGCAACTTGGAGGTCTTTATGAAAGAAAAGGCGGATTTGGTGACCATTAAATTTATCATAGAAACATTTTTCTCCATTTTAGATGCTTTGAATTATTTGCATCAAAAATATAACATTATGCATAGAGATATCAAGCCTTCTAATATTCTGGTTAATCGTAATAATGAGATTAGGCTTTCGGATTTTGGCACTGTCAAGGGAAGAAGCACCGGCACAATTACTGAAAAAATTGTTGGGTCGAAATATTTTCTCGCCCCTGAACTATTTATTGCTATGAAAACCAATTTAAGTTTTGAAGCAACAGTCAATTTTAGCAAATGCGATGTTTTTAGCTTTGGATTGACACTTTTAAGAATGATCACTAATGAAGATTTCGTGAAAAACGATGTAGTTCTTAATTATAATGAGGCTGATCTCGAGAATTATCTCCTTAAAAATAAAATGAAAATCCCATTGGAGATATATGACACCTTATTGCTCATGTTGCGTTTTAATGTGGACTTACGACCTGACATTGCCACTTTATATAAATTGTTGATTCCGAGAAAGGAATGCATTTTAAATGAAATAAACAAAGTTAGTTTTTACAAAAATATTGAAATTGCAAGATTTTTTACATTTAGAATACATTTTTTAAAGGCAATAAGATCAAAATAGAAATTGTGGATTTCAACAAAAAATTAAAGGAACGCTCGGAAGTGAAAAATTGCAAAGACAAGAAAATGCTAATTTTCGATGAGGAAGAAGAAGAAATAGATGTGATTTTGGAATCCAGTTTCTCGAAGGAGAAAAAATCTCTTGAGGTGATATTTAAATTTTAGTTTTATAATTTTAAGGTGATAATAGCTAATGAATTTCAGAAGTTTGGAATGTTTTTTTCGGAATGAAGCAACTCCTAAAAATAAAATCATTGAAATTTCCAAATTCAGCTTTCAATTAAAAGAGTTCTTCCCAATTTTTTCGCTTTATTATTTTTTTTTTTTTTATATAGAGAAATTGATAAGGTCGGCATTACTGTGCCAACATTAGCCAACACATTGGCCTATGGGCTCAAGTCTTTAAAGAATTTGTTGAATATTGAGATAGACATTCAAAAGTAAAAAAAAAATGTAATCATTATTTTACAAATTATTACGATAAAAGAAAAGGAGTCAATGATGATCAAGCTATGAGGATCTTTAAAAGTCTGAAATCTCATTTTGGTTTAACTACATTGGCTTTGAATTTTGCAGAGTAAAAATAGCATTTTTTTATTAGCCCAATCATTAAAAACTAAAAAAAAAGAAATGAAATAAAAGATGAGCATACAATAACTTTTTTGATTATGCTGATTTCGAAATGCACATATTTAAATGAGCTTTATCTAAATTTTTCTGGGTAAATACATTTTTTTTTGGTGTGGGTATACAAAAATAATTGTTTTTTTGGTATTTAGGAATTATTTAGAGATGAATACATTTTTCGATTCTTTGAAATTTTTGAAATTGTTGCCTTTGCTTAAGCAAATTAACTTGACCTTTGAAAAGTATAAATTATGTTTTGGAAGTTTATTAAAATTAAAAAATAGACAAAAAAACCATAATTACAAATCCAGCAATTTAGAAGTGGTTTTACAATATATTAAGAGAAATTTTAACCTAACAAAATATTCGTGTAGATTTTGAAACTTAATAAAAATACATTAAAATTGGTGATGATTTTGTGTTTTGTCTTCTCCAAATTTAAATTTTAATATTTTTTTTGTTCTTATAATAATTTTAATATTCCTCAAAAAATTTCATGAATTTAAAGGCCAACCATAAGCCAAAAGCGACTGCCCATGGCGAAACTTCCCCAAACGATAGAATCCAAGGTTTATTTTCTTTTTTGTTAAAGCCAGAAAATTTAAAAATTAGATTTGGAAAAATTGTTTCATGCACTTGTACGAATGTTTTTTAAACTTTTAAAAATGATTGCCTTAAATAAACGTAGATAAAGACTGGATCTAGTGAAAAAGCCAAAAACATCCCAATAACTGAATTTTCAGATTCCGTTCAAGACCTATTATATATGATTTTGAACCCTTCCTTTTATGAATTCACAATTCAAAACATAAAGATGAAAAATAATAAAAACAAGGTCTTTTCGAAAGAAACGAACACTGAAACTGGTAAAGAGAAAAAATTATGAAATCATGAATAACTCTATAGAAACGAGCGAAAATAATTCCGATTGTGAGAGAAAAACACCACCCAAAGCAAGTAATATATAGAAAGCCTGATCATAGAATTAAATTTTTTCGAAAAGATAAAACTCTTTCGAATCAAAATTCACGAAGAATCAAATCACTTGATAATAGGAGCGTTTCTGATTGTTTCGCCTCACAAATCGACAACCCCAATGAAATCACTTTAGAAAATATTTTGGATAAACTTTATTTTGAAAACTATAATTTTAATGATGTTAAGGATCATTTGGATTCTGCGATCTTGCGGTTGAAGGACACGCAAAGTTTTTTTAACATTGTGTGTCAATCGATAAGGAATTTTACTGAGGTATATTTATTTCTTTAGTTTTTTTTTGGAAAAATTATTATACCTTTGAATTTATTAAATAATATCATTCATTTCTTTGTTTATTAATTTGTTTAAACATTTGTATTTTTTTGTAATTTATATAAATCATTTACAACATTTCTGTTTATTTTTAGAAATTGCGGGATTCAGTTTATGATAGCTTGGGAACTATTGTCGAATTAGCTATAATTGAAAAGGATGAAGAAAACAATAAAAAACCAATAGAAAAGATCCCTGAATTAAAATTCAAAAGTTTTAGCAAACATTCAACTATTTTCGTGGAAATCATCAGGAACCTTTTTGAACATTACCGCGTGATAGAGTTGATTTCTTACAAAATCGAGAAAGTTTTGAATTATTTTTTCTCTTATTTTTGTGACAAAAACGAAGAAAAAAGCAAAGTTTTAACAGAAATTTCTTTTTTTCAAATTAATTTCTATTTCTAGATCAAATTCAATTGTCTTGAACTCCATCGAAATATGTTTGTTCTTTATGTTTATGATGATCCTTTTATCAAGGTATATTTATAAGAAATTATGTTTCACATATAATATATAAAGGGGTTCATTGATTATATGACAAGTTTTTTCCAAGAGAAGCAGTTTTATGCGGAAAAATATCCCTCAACAGTTGATCATTTAAACAGAATCAATGAAATACTTCTTCAAAAATATTTGCAAAAAATGTTCATTTTATTTATTTTTAATTTCAGAAAATTTCATCTTCAAGAGAGAAACAAAAAATCTTTTCCGAATATTTAAAGAACAACAAACCAAAAAAAGGTTCCATTTATTTCAAGGTTACCAATTATAAAATTTTCAAGAAAAAGCATCAAAGGAAGAAAAAAAAGTCGATTCGAAAAAACATAGTTTTTCTTTGGAAGAACGACACATGGAACATTATAAAGTCGAAAGCGATTCCTGTGATAATTTAAATCAGCATTTGGAGGATTTAGAAGTTGCCAAAATCCAAAGCATTGATTGTCAGGAGGATAAGAAAAAAAAAAAAAAAAAAAAAAAAAAAACACAAAAAACGCCAGGTGACCAAAAAAGAAAAAAAAAAAAATCAAAAAAAAAAATAGAAAATGGGCTTCGGAATAATAATAATAACACAACGCCCACTCAGGATTTAAAAGAACCAAAAAGTCGATTTTTTTTTATCAAAATAAAAAATTCTTAAAAATTTCAGAAAAAATGTGTAATCGGTTTGATCAAGAATTGCACGAATTTGAGAAACGGCTGGAAAACGACAGTAAAACAGTCCGAGTGAAATTAAAACCGAACATTTCAGATGAATGGATCAACGAGATCAGACAGAAAATAAGCAAGATAAAAATGAACAAAATCTAAGAAAATTTAAATTCTTAAACATTGAGTTAAAAAAATGATTTCTTTTTAAATAAAAACAATTTTTTTTGGATTTTAAACTTTTTGAACAGTTTTTGAAAAAAACGCCAATTTCTCATCAATCAATTTTAAATATTTAGGAATCGGAAAAGTCAGCATTTTCCCGAAATAATTTTGTTCATCAATTTTCAAAACTTCCTCATTTATCAATTTCTCAAAAAATTCCTCCAACCCCATTGCATCCAAAACGTTATTAGCATGAATAAGGATTTTTTTAGCCAAATCTTTTTCATTCTCACACAAAAGATAAAAAACATGAGCATGCACCGTCTTACAATAATAAAACAAAACCTCATTGATTCCTTCCCGTTTCATATCAAAGAATCGCAGATCAAGCATTTTTATATCATTTTGCACGATTTTATAAAAGCTCAACAAGTTTTCTCTGACCAAATTCATTTCATCTTGGCAAATTTTCACAAAAATACGATAATTTTCACTTCTTTTATATCGCATCCATTCTTCATAGGAGATCATTAGAAGGTCTTTTGGGAAATCTTGGTATAAAATGTTCAACAGATTCTCATAAATGAGGAATTGAAACCTCAACAAAGACAAAACTGCTAAAACTGTGAGATTGTTCAAATTCAAATCCAAGGCCGCATTTATCACATTTGATAAATAAACAATTTTGTTTTTTTCCTTCAGCAATTTCTTTTCAATTCCAGCAAAATTTTCTGTTTTCATGGTGAAATTTTCGTTTTTTATGGTGAAGGTTTGTGATTTCGATGGATTATCAGTCTTTGAAAAGAGTTCGGTTTTAGGTTGAAATGTTTCTATTTTCGGGTAAAAGGGGTCGTTTTTTGTGGAAAAACTTTCAATTTTATTTGTAAGATTTTGATTATTATCATTTTTTTCTATGATTTAAGAAATTATTATCATAAATAAATAAAAAAATACCGGAATTTGGAGGGAACAGACCAATTTCTTTCATTTTTGGCAATTCATCCAAGAAACTAACTGCTCTTTCTCCCAAAAAATTATTTTTGTTATTGTTATTATTTCTGTTGTTTTCTTCATTTGTCATCAGATATTCAACTTTACCAGGAAAGACCATGGTTTCTTCAAAAAACCCAAAAAACTTATCCCATTCAATTCTAAGATAAGGGTCAGGTCTCAGCATTTCTCTAATAAAATTCTGAGTCTTCAAACTTATGCCGTTCCTTTCTAAAGGGAAGTTTAGGCTTCCTTTTTCTATTTTGTAGATCAAATTTTCCACATTGCTATCTTCAAAAGGACATACCCCGAAAAGCATCTCATAAAAAACTATTCCCAGTGAATATAAATCCACCTTTTTATTGATCGGTTGTCCTTTCAACAATTCAGGAGCCATATAAATTGGAGACCCCACAATGACGGTTTTTTCAATCGCATGATTTATGATAGTTTCTAATTTCTCCAATTGTTCTTGTGCGGGGTCCAGAAATTTGCATAATCCAAAATCTCCAACTTTTAATACTCCGGTTGATGTTAATAAAATGTTGCTTGGCTTGATATCTCGATGAATGATATTTTTCATGAGAATTTCTTTAAAAGCATTCGAAAGTTGCTTCATTAATTGCAATGCCTCCTTTTCAGAAAGAAATTTCTTGCTTATAATGTAATCTTCCAAGGTGTGAGAGTCACAATATTCATATACCAGATAAATGTTATTGGTGGTTTTCAGCATTTTATAAAAATGGATAATATTGGTGCTGTTTAAATCCTGCAATGCCTTGATTTCATTCAGGATCATTTCTTTTAATTTAGGGGTGCTGAGAAATTTCTGCAAACTGTAGACCTTTACAGCGACATGCATGTCATTGAGACGGTCCTTGCCTTTGAAAACCTCGGCAAACTGACCAGCACCAAGTTTATCCAATAAAATATAATTATCGACTACTTTGTTCATTGGAAAAACAGAGTATTTTTTTAATTTTTTTTTTTCTCAATAATTCATACAAAAAACCATAAGAAGAAATACAAGAAAGTAGAATTCTGCTAAGCCACCAAAATTATAGTAAAATAAATTAGCTTCAAGAAGTAAGGCTTTCTTAAGAAAGTCAAGATACAAGAGGACAGAGACGCCATGAGAAATATAAATTCTCAAAACTTAGAAAGGAGATGATACTGCTAGGGGGACCGTGGATAAAAGAGAGTGAAAGGAAACTGGATATTTTATAGGGGAATGGAGAATCTTTTATTATTTAGGTCTAAGGAAAAAAAAAAATTATATTTCAAGATATAATTTTTTTGAGAAAAGATTTTAAAATTATTCCTCATTCATAAATTCCGATATATAATAAATTTTATGCCCCCCTGAGATTTGAACTCCAGGGAGGGGACCCGCATATTTATTTTCCGGAAGGATTTGAAAAATAATCAAAAATTTGCACACTCTTTTCTAAATTA
>Ga0302186_10003289_pt1 | contig 11894 bp, 9 predicted proteins | sample II_Bog_E1_2_FD_198782 | JGI IMG/M metagenome (GOLD analysis project Ga0302186, IMG submission 198782) | Peat permafrost microbial communities from Stordalen Mire near Abisko, Sweden - II_Bog_E1_1 | ecosystem: Environmental > Terrestrial > Soil > Wetlands > Peat | place: Sweden: Abisko, Stordalen...
GTCCCAACCGCTGGCATCGCCGTCGGCAAAACCCATGGTTTGGGTGCGTGGTGCGTATGGGTTGAGTGGCGCCTGCAGGAGCTCGGCTGAGCCGATACGGAGGGATGCGAACTTCCCGCCGAGAGACGGGAGCAGGGTAAGGAAGCAATCGCCGGCTTGAATGACAACGTTTTCTATTTCGACCACCGAAGACATCTCCTTGCATCCCCGCTGCGGTTGACTCTGAATGAAAAGGTAACACTATCGACTTACCTGCCTACAATGCAAGAGCCTTGTTCACAGCGTCGCACAAACGCCGCCAAATTGGGTCGAGCCAGAGCTCGTGTTCGGGCTTCATGAGGACGGAACGAAGGCAGGTGAGATGTGTGTCTTCTGCTGTACAGTCAACCGTTTGCGTAAAGAAGTGCGGGGGAAGCCGGACAAGTGCGAGGTGCAAATCGGCCTCTGCCGCGCGATCGAAAATCTTTTTGGCGAGGACGGATTTTCGCGCATTTGAAGCAGCATTTGCCTGCCAGACGACGATGTCGAGTTCGGGGCGATGGGCGGCGAGGGGGACAAAGCGGCTGTCGGCCCGTACCCGGCGGTCGAGTTCGAGGGCGGCGCGACGACCGGCGGCGAGTCCCTGGGCAAAGGCTCCACCGGGAACGAGGGGGAGCAGGCGCTGGGTGGCCCAGAGGGCCACTGCGGAGGCTCCGGCGCGGGAGCACTCGAGGCTGATTTCGCCGAGGTGAAATTCGGCGGAGGTGAAGTAGGTGTATGGCGAGTCGTGGCGATAGAGGCGGCCGACGGACGGGTCGCGAAAGAGGATGCAGCCACAGCCGTAGGGCTGGAGTCCGTGCTTGTGGGGATCTACGACGATGGAGTCGGCCTTATCGATGGCCTGGAAGGCGGCGCGGGCGGGGGCATCGAGCTGGTCGGCGATAAGACGGAAGTACCCGCCGTATGCGGCATCGACGTGAACGCGGAAGCCGTAACGGTCGCGGAGAGCGAGGACTGTGGGGAGTGGGTCGACGGCGCCGAGGGCGGTGGTGCCGAGGGTGACGACGACGGTGCCTACATCGCCCAGGCGGAGCTGATCTTCGAGAGCGTTGAGGTCCATGCGGCCGGCATTGTCGCTGGCGACAGAGGCAAAGGGCAGGCGGAGAACGGCGCTGATGCGGTTGTGGGTGTAGTGAGCCTGATCGGACGCGAGGATGCGTTTGCCGGGATGGAGCTGGCCGGCCACCCAGAGGGCCTCAAGATTGGCGAAGGTTCCGCCGGAGGTGAGGTGGCCGAGATGCTGGGGGAAGCCGAACATGCGAGCGATTTCCGCGACCGCCTCGATTTCCATTTGGGAGCTGGCGCGGCCGCCGTCGCGGGCGTGGTTGTTGGGGTTGATGGCCATGGCGAGGGCGTAAGCAGCTCGGGCGACGGGGTGGGGCGGCTTGAGCATCTGGCCGGCGTAGAGGGGATGGAAGTAGGGATAGTTGTCCTGGAGGCGGTCAGCGACCTGGTTGAGGACGGATTCGAGGGCTGCGAGCTGGGCCTGGTCCATCCCTGGCTCCACGCTGGGAAGGTGGGCAAAATGGGAGGCGAGACGCTGGTTGGGAGCGGCGATGAGGCTGGCAAGTGGATCGGAATGGGGGGTGTCAGGCATGGCAACGGATGAGACCAGCATATCGCGTGGGAGGGGCGGGATTGGGCAGGGTGGTGGAAGGAAGACGGGGAGTTTGGTGCAGGTGAAAGATTTTATGGGATTTGCCGGAATCGGGTGAGAAACGGTTACTTTGATATTTTGGTATCCGTATTTGGAGAACGGTGCTACCATAGTCACAGCGTTAGATAAGAAATGGGCGTGAGCAGTACTCGCCCAAACCCGAGCAAGATTCTGCCAGTGGTCGCTCCGTTTCACTCAAGCGCAATTCAAAGTTTAGGAAATACGAAACAAAATGGAACAAGGTACTGTGAAGTGGTTTAATGATGCGAAGGGCTTCGGCTTCATTTCGCGTCAGAACGGCGAAGACGTTTTCGTGCACTACTCGGCAATCAACTCGAATGGCTTCAAGAGCTTGCAAGAGGGTCAGGCCGTGCAGTTCAACGTGGTAAAGGGTCCCAAGGGCTGGCAGGCGGCTGACGTTCAGCCTCTGTAAGCAACCGGCAATGCCGGACAGGGTCCCCCAAGGATTCTGGCAGAATCCGGGATTCAATCTTAAGGGCGAGGAGCGATCCTCGCCCTTTTGCTGCGTGTGTGGGCTGATTTTGGAATGAGCGCTTCCCTGCCCCGCAACTTATTGCGGGGGACGGGTTTGAATAAGCAGAGAGAAAAATATCGGCGGGGCCAAACAACTGGCCGGCTCCCCACCCTTCCCAATAACCGCAGTTTTAAGGCAAAACCCGCTTGCGCAAGCGGGTTTTGCTGCGTTTGGGCTATTGGGCTTTAGAGCGAGCGAGCTGTTCGAGGGCGTCACAGGCGGATTTGACGCCATCTTCTTTAGCGAGGCGGAGTGCGACCTGCTGGGCGCGATGGGCGTAGATGGGGTTCTCAAGGAGTGCGCGGAGGCTGTTTTCGACGCGTTTGGGGGTGAACTGGGGCTTGCGGAGGACTTTGGCGACCTTGAGGCGGACCATGCGGCGAGCGTTGTCAGGCTGGTCGTGGCTGTAGGGCATGATGAGCATGGGTTTGCCCGCACGGAGGCACTGGGCGGTGGTGCCGACACCTCCCTGATGGATGACAGCGGTGGCGCGGGCGAAAAGGGGCGAATAGGGGGCGTATTCGGCGACGCAGATGGAGTCGGGGAGGGGACGCTTGGGGCGATTACGGGGGTCGGGGCCGATGAGCAGGACAGCACGAAGGCCGAGACGCTCGGCGGCGCGGGCGCCGTACTCGTAGAAGTGGCCGGCAGCCATGACGGCGGCGGAGCCCAGGGTGAAGACGAGAGGGGGCGGACCGGCTGCGAGGAATTGCTGAAGATGGTCGGGAAGGCGGGGGTTGCCGTAGTCGGCGTCGTAGTAGCAGAAGCCGGAAGTGAGGGTGTGTGCGGGCCAGTCTGGCTGGGGCTTGCCGAGGACGCGGGAAAAGAGGGCGAGGACGAGGTCGGGGGAGTGCTTGCCGTCAAAGAGGGGGTTGGGGCCGCGGTCGAGGCCGAGCGACTGGCGGAGATCGTAGATGGGCTGGGGCCACTTGCGGCTGATGAAGCGGGCGAGCCGCTGGATGATGTAACCCATGCCGGGGACGGTGCGGTCAGCCTTGGCGAGGCGGGGATACATGGGGAGGACGGGCGGATCGTAGGCGGAAAAGAAGCTGAGGGGGGCGAGGAGATAGCTGGCCCAGGGGATTCCGGTGATCTCGGCAACGATGGGGCCAGCGTAGTTGAGCTCACCAAGGAGGAGCAGGTCGGCGCGGGCGGGCTGGGTGGCGGCGGCGTAGAGGTCGTCGTAGGTTTGGCGGAGGACGGGAAAAAGGAATTCGCGGAGGCCGCGCTCGGTGCCGGTGCGGACGTCGTAGATCATGGCAGCGAGAGCGGTGTTGGTTTGGTCGATGTCGGGGCGGACGGGGTGGAATTCTAGGCCAAGGGGGAGGATGCTGCGGCCGTAGACGGCGGGGACGGCGAGCACGGGCTGGTGGCCGCGGCGTTTGAGTTCGAGAGCGAGGGCGATGAGGGGGTTGATGTCGCCCATGGTGCCGATGTTGGAGAGGACGATGCGCATATGGGTATCTAGATGAGGGTAATTGATTGGGGTGTGAATGATGGGCATCCTCCTCTCGTCTTCAGAGACCACCAGTGAGGCTGCCTCCTTTACCAGCGGGCTTCGAAGTCGCGGAAGCGGCGTTCCTGTTGCCATTGTGCGGCGGCTTTTTCGTTGTTTTTGAGGAAGTCGGCGCAGGTTGGGGTGGGGGTTTGGGGCTGGGGAGTGGCGCAGGCGGCGACGGGTTTGGTGAAGTCGTCGGGGTTGGCCCATAGGCTTTGGCCTGGAAGGAAGGTGTGTTCCATGCCGGTGCGGGCCATTTGCTTGAGGTCGAGGTAGCTGAGGGAGAAGTCTTCGGCGGCTTTGACGTACTCGTGGGTGAGATCGATGCGGGAGACGCCTTCGTCGTCGGTGGAGAGGGCGATGGGGACGCGGGCTTTGCGGAAGTAGGGCAGGGGGTGGTCTGCGCCCTCGATGCCGAGGATGCCCTCGTTGGAGGTGAGGTTGATCTCGATCATGACGTGCCTGGCGGCGAGTTCCTTGAGGAGGGCGGGGGCATCATCCTCATACATGACGTCGACGCCGTGGCCGATGCGCTCGGCGTGACCCAGCTCAACTGCCTGGCGGATGTGGAAGCGTAGGCCGTCGGGGGGGACGAGGCCGGGGGCGAGTTCGCCGGCGTGGAGCGAGATGTGAACGCTGGGGTATACGGAGTGGAGGTAGTCGAGCATCTGCATCTGGAGCGTGTAGTCAGACATGGAGATGTGTCCGTCTTCAGGCTGGACGAAGTTGATGCCGACGAAGTCGGGGATTTTGCTGATGGCCTCAAAGCCTAGGAGGGTTTGGGCGAAGACCTGCTCTTTGGGGAAGTCGCGGAGGATTTGGTAGAGGAAACGGACCTGGACCTGGCAGGCGGGAGTGGCCTCGGGGGTGCCGCAATGCTCTAGCTGGTTGCGGGTGGCGAGTGCGGACTGGACACGGTCGCGGGCGGCATCTACCTCCTGATCGATGCCGGCAGCGAGGAGACGCTGACGGAATTCGGGGAGGTTGGGGTCCCAGCCGAGCTGGTGGGCGATGGTGGCGGCGTGGCCGAAGGGCGGGGTGTCCATGAGCTCGATGTACTGCTCGTTCTGGTGTGCAGCGCGGGAGACGACTTCGTCGACCCACTCGCCGGCGTGGCGCTTGTCGGTGCCACCGAAATGGTCGAAGGTGGAGAAAAACTGGTCGTGGCCGCTGAACTCGCTGAAGGGGACGAAGGAGCGCATGGAGAAGGCGTCGACGAGCTTGTCGTAGAGGGCCTGGTCGGGGGCGGAGTCAGTGTGGGCGAGGAGGTCGGAGGCGAGGAGCTGGTCTTTGGCGCAGGACTTTCCGGCGGGCTTGACGAATTTGAGGGCCTTGGTGTCGATGCAGAGCCCGTCCTCGGCTGCGTCCTGGAGGAAGGTTTCGGCATAGACTGCGCCGCTGAGATGGACGTGGAGGTCTGCTCCCTTGGGCATGCCGAGGAGGAAGGTGTGCATGGCGAGTGGTCCCTGGAGGCGTGCGACTTCCATGGCGCGAGCGGTGCGGGACTGGGGAGAGTTGGGATTGTCGGCGTTGTGGGTGCAGGCGGTGACGAGGAGGGTGAGGGAGAGCAGAAGGACGGCAGAAAGACGCATGGGGCCTCACGGATGGAGAGCGGGATTGACAGTTAGTGTACTGGAGAGGCGGGGATTACGGCTTGTGGGGGGAGGAGTCCGTCAGGGATAGGCCGCTGGGGTGTTGCGGGCGGGGACGGGCGAGGAGGAGATTGAGGGCGGCGCCAGCGAGGAGGAACAGGCCGAAGAGGAATTGTGGATCGAGATCTGGGAGAAATGCTATGAAGCCAAGGAGGACAGTGAGGAGGGGTGTAAAGAGTGCGCGCGTGGCGAGTTGGGAGGGGCCAAGGTGGGTGAAGAGCCAGAAGAGCAGGAGCATTGCGGGGAGGTCCAGGGTGGCCAGGGAGGGGAGCTCAGAGAGAGATGGGGGGACGGGGTGTTCGAGCAGTGCGGATGATGCAGCAAGAAGGATGGCGGCGCTGGCCGCAGTAACGGCAGCGGTGGAAGCCCATTGGTGAGGCAGCACGATGTGGGGCGCCAAGCAGTTGGCCGCGCCGAGGCCGGCGGTGGCCAGGAGGAGAAGGAGCCAGGCGATAGCCTGGGTCCAGGAAGAGGGCAACTGGGTTGGAAAGAGGAGGAATGCGCCAGCGAGTGCGGCGAGGGCAGCCAGGAGGGTTGGAGATGACGTGGCGTGATGTGTGGCGCTGGGCTGAAGGGACGGCAGGTAGGGGAGGAAGACAATGGTGAATAGGGGGGCCATGGCGGAGAGCGTGAGGTGGGTGTAGGCGGAGATTGTGTGTGCGACGAAGTGATCGGCGAGGGCCGGGAAGACGATGAGTCCAAAGGCGAGTGGGATGGCTGGGCTAAGGGCCGGCGCGAAGGCGTGCAGGATGGCAGGGGGTCTGGGTGCCAGGCGGGCAAAGGCGAAGGAGGCGAGGGCAGCCAGGGCAGCGAGCAAGGCTTGGCGTTCGAGAAGCGGCATGGGGTTCGAGGGGCGAGTGGCTGGGAGAAGTTCAGCGTGCACGACCGCGAGGGCAGCCAGGAGGCAGAGGAGGAAGAGCATCGCGACGGGCATGGGTTTGGCGGTCATCTTCATTTGATGAGAGCATAGATGAGGTCGGAGGCGGGAAGCTGAAATTTGTGGTGTCCTGGCTGGAGTTTGGCGAGTGGGGCGGCTCTTGCTATACTGATTCTGGTTGTAGCAGAAAGTCAGTTCTCCCGCCGCCTGGTGGAATCCCGCTGAAATGAACGCAACCGTATCATGCACTGAGGCCAGATAGCTCAGTGGTAGAGCGCGGCCCTGAAAAGGCCGGCGTCGGCGGTTCAATCCCGTCTCTGGCCACCACATTTCCGTTTCACCGAATCCCGAAATCAATTTAGATTCCTTACGCGCCCCCTGGCGAGCGCTGCTCCGTGGTGCTGTCCGCGAATCCCCAATTTTCGGCAGCAAGCAGGCCATCAAAACTCGACGCATCCCCTCTGCCCAAGCTTCGCCCACTTGAACTTTGCAGAACGAGTGGCATCGCTTGCCGTAGCTCCTGAGAACAAGCGGCATCTTGCCACCCTCCTCGCTCAGGCGGAGAGGAGCACAACTGCGACCAACGCGGAGGCGACTCCGGCGAGCTGCATTTTTGTGATAGATTCATGCAGCACAAAAGGAACAAGCAGAATTACGACGAGGGGATACATGGCAGTCAACGGAGAAACAATGGATGCCTTCCCGCCGCTTTTGAGAGCTGCAAAGAGCGCCCACGCGCCCAGTGCATTGAGCGTTCCGCTTGCCAGCGCCGCAGCCAGGTTCCATGTGGAGCAGTGGAAGACGGCCCTTCCCGGATAGAACAGCGGCTCCATGGCCACAAAGCCCACAACGAGCCAGATGAGCGAAGATTCGGCGGATAGATGATTTGTGGAAAGCTTTTGGAGTAGGCCAACAATACCCCACGCCAAAACCGTGATTACCGAGTAGAGAAACCAGGGTGCAAAATGCATTTGCGTTTACCTCTCTAGAGCGACAAAATGACAATGGAAATGGCCGCAAAGACGAGGCCAAACACCTGACGCAATCCCAGCCGCTCGCGCAGAATGAGAACGGCGAGAAGCACGGTGACGATCGGGTAGAGCGAGGTTGCCACTGTAATGACCGCGGTGTTCCCGTTGGTATGATAGGCGGCGAAGAGCGTGAGTCCACCTACACCGCTGAGGATGCCGTTGAGTACGCCGTAGGTAATGCCGCGTGGATTTTTTTCGAGCTTTCCACGTCGGGCAATCAGCAATGCGAGGCCAATGGGAACCGTACCTATCGTAAAGAGAAACTGCATCGTGTCAGGGGGAATTTCCTGCGAGCCGATTTTTGAGAGCATGGCCCAGCCACCCCAGCAGAGCACGCAAACAATGGAATACCAAAACCATGGCGCATACCAGCTCTGTTTCGGAGGGATGTTTTGCACGATTGCCGATTCGTTTTGCATTAGGACTCCTTCAGGGGGTTGAAGTTTGCTTCGTCAACGGCAACCCGCGGAGCATATCGAAAGGTGCCTGGGGCGATTCCCTTCAATTGCGCCAGACGCAATGCTGCTAACTGAACGGGGACAATTTCAAAGATTGGCGCGAGTCCTTCGGGAATCTGAGGAAGTTCGGCGAGAATGCCGGAGGGGCCAAGGATGCGGATGCGCCCGCCGAAGGTGGCAAGATCGTTTGCGAGAGCCATGTTCAGTTGGTGCGTAGGGCCCTGCGGCGCAAAGAGAAGTCCGACAAAGTTTTTGTCGACCACCTCAACAGGTCCGTGCCGAAACGATCCCGCAGCCATTCCGACAGCAGCTGTCTTGGCGACCTCGTTAAAGAGCAAAGCGCCTTCATAGGAGGATGCGCAGGAGGGGCCCCGCGCCACCAGAAAGATTGGAGATGCAGCGCGAAGAAACTCATCCCAACTGTTACTGTCACTGTAGCTGCGCTGCACGAGTTGCGTGAATGCAGGCAGAAGCGCACGCAACTCTTTCTGTGCCGCGGGCTCTGTGCCGGCGACGGCATTTGCTAGAAGGTATTGCGTGAGCAGGGTGCCGGTGTAGGTTTGGACAGCGACATAGTCGTCGTCGTGGCTGCCAATCAAGATGCTGATGTTCGCGCTTCTGGAGAGACTGCTTTGGGGCTCGTTGCAGATGGCGATAATTGGCGTTTGGCCCTTCAGCGCTTGCAACATTCTGGTGATCTCAATTGACTCTCCTGATCGAGAGACAATGATCGTCACCGCATTGCGAAGCGTCGGCATCCGGTAGTGGAGCAACTCACCTGCTTCAATTGCAACGGCATCAATTCCCATAGAACAGAGAGCATATTCGAGAGGGATAGAAGCGAAGAGAGATGCGCCCATGCCCGTAATCACTACCCGCTTCCCGGAGTGCAGGAGTTGTGAGGCCCGCGCCAGTGCGGAAGCACCGTCGCCACACTGATGCTGCAACACAAAGGCGAGCGACTCCCCCTGCGAAAGAATATTCTGAGCAAGCTTTGAGTTTGTCATTGTTGCCCTTTCCTGCAGCGCGTGCGACGATGGGTCCTTGTTGGCATACGAAGAGCGTAAATGGGCTAAGGTTGCTGCTGTCCTATCCATGCAGCATCCGCCATGCCTGAGTTGCGCCCTGCAAGCCAACGTCTGCACCAAGCGACGCGAGAACGATGCGGACCGATTCCGCGGGGACTTGTGTGCAATATTCGCGTACGACTGCCAAGGCGTCATCGAGAAACAGTGCACTGCTCTTCATGACGCCACCACCTAGAGCGATGACCTCAGGGGCGAATAATGTGACGAGGTTGGCGAGTCCAAGACCGAGGTAATGCGCTTGCCGCTGGACCGCCTGAATGGCCAGCGGATTGCCCAGTGCTGACATGGCACAGATTTGAGCGGCACTGAGTTTGCCGCGATGCGGTGCCTGCTCGTACATCCATTCGCTGATGGCTGTGCCGCTGGCCAGGCTCTCCCAACAGCCGTGCGCCTTGCAATAGCAGAGTGGCCCGGAGCTATCGAGGATCTGGTGGCCAACCTCAGGATGGGATCCATCGACTCCGCGGTAGAGGTGGCCGCCCAGAATGATGCCGCCGCCTATGCCTGTGCTGATCGTGATATAGATAAAACTGGCTGCGCCGCGCCCAGAGCCACAACCGTACTCCGCCAGTGCTGCAGCATCTGCATCATTCTCAAGTGCAACTGAGACGCCGAACTCCCTCTCAAGCGGTTCCTTGAGATTGCAGCCCATCCAACCCGGTAAGGTGCCGACCTCTCCGATAACTCCGGTGAATGGATCAAGGGGGCCAGGGCAGGCAATTCCGATGCCTTGCATTGAGCCGCATGCATCGACTGCCTGGCGGAGCATTTTCTGAATCCGGAGCATGGCATTGGGAAAGCCGAGTTGTGGTTCGGTCAAGCATTCGCGGCGAAACAGAACAGTTCCGTCGCCGCCTGCAGCTGCGACAGCAATCTTCGTTCCACCGATATCGACAGCACCGATCATATTGATTCTCTCCTCGCAGCGTTCCTAATCGGGGTAACTCCAGCCTCGCGACAGTGCAGCGTTTTACGCAGGAGGTGGTTGTCAAGAAACTGATAGGCCGCTTCACGCATTGGCGGTGTAAATGCGTGTCCGCCATGCCAGAGTTTGAGTTGTAGTGTATTGGCTGGAAATGCCGTTGCTACGGCATGGAACAGCTGACTTGCACCGAAGCTCCAAATGTCGTCTTCGCAAGCTGAAATCAACAGTGGCGTTGGAGCCACCAGTGCTACGACATCTTCAATGTCAAATGCCTTCGTAATGCCGGGAATGCAGAACTCCATTTGGATGCCGGCATCGCGTCGCAATGAGTCTCGAAAGGAGATGCATCCGCAATTCGAAACAGATGCCCTGATTCTCCTGTCGATGGCTGGAAGCCAGATTGCCATGCGTCCGCCATAGGAGTGGCCGAGAAAACCACACCTGCTCTGGTCCACTTCGTCTCGACTCTCAAGATAGTCCATGCCAACAGATGCGTCGTGCAGAATCTTACCAGTTAGAGTGCGGCCCGCGACCAGGCGAGCTGTGAGTTCGAAGCAGACGGTCTCAGCGTTTCCGCCACTCCAGTTCCTCTCTTCAAAGCCAATCGCGTCAGGAGCAAAGGTAATGTATCCTCGCTCTGCCAACTCGGCTGCGTATTTCTGGTTTGGATCGCCCAGAAGTCCGACCACTTCGCTCTTACCAAGAGCGAAATTCCAATCGTGCTGGTGATGGCAGAAAATGGCTGGAGTTTTTGGCTTCCTCACTTTGGGAAGACAGAAATAAGCTCGAACTCGCTCATTGAGTTCGCTCGAATACTCCACCTTCTCGCGGACATAGCTTCCGCAGTCTATCGACTCAAGAACCGTGGTCCTGAGTGGAACCTTTTTCGGAGACTCCCCCAGAGCGGCTTGCAGCGTTTGCTTGTCCATGTCAACACCTCGTCCAACTCTTCTACCGCAATCTCACTGCGGCTTCGCGCGTAAGTACCGCACTCATCGGCCGATTCACGTGATGGTAGGCTCTACACGAGAGGACCTCTGCCAGCAGCTCGAGAAACAATACATTGTCCCTCTGCCCATACTTCATCCACAACCAGATCATTGTTCCATCGGAAGCGCAGGAGATTTGCGCGTGTGCCGACGGAGAGACGGCCACACCCGCCCACAAGGCGGCCAGGGTTCTCGGTGACCATGGCAATCGCGTCTGCAAGAGTGATTCCTGTCCCACGAACGGCACGCCCAACGCATTGGGCAAGAAGAGTTGTTGAACCGGCCAGAAGTGTTGACCCAAAGACGCACAGACTGCCATCCTGCCGCAGTTCCACATGGCCGCCCACAGGGCTGTCATAGACGCCGACGGGCATGCCAGCCAACGCAACAATATCGGAGACAAGAATAGACCGGGTAACGGCCTTTGCACGCAGCATCGCCTTCAGTGCATCGTCGGGAAGATGGTGACCATCCGCGATAAAGGTTGCGGATAAGCGGTCATCGGCAAGCTGCGGCCAGATTGGATTTTGATGACGGGGAATCTGCTGGGCGATTCCATTGCCGAGATGGGTTGAGAGGCTTGCGCCGGCATCGACGGCGGAGTGAATTTGCTGCGAAGAAGCATGAGTATGCCCGATGGCCACGTGGACTCCGCGCTTGACCAGTGCCTGAATGTATTCACGGGATTCGTCGAAGTGCGGAGAGAGAGTTACCATGCCAACGAGTCCGCCTGCTGCGTCCTGCCAACGGTCAAATTCCGCGATGCTGGGCGGCCGCACAAACCGGGCAGGATGTGCTCCTCTGTATCCATCCAGCGGCGAGATATGCGGCCCTTCGATGTGAAGAAATGGCACAGATGCAGCAACTTTCGAATGACTTCTTCTTGATTCCGCCATGACCCTGATTCTGTTCAGAAGGCTCTGTTCCGAGGCTGTAATGAGTGTGGGCGCGAAACAAGTTACACCGCCTTGCCGCATCACATCCACGAGGCCGGTTAGCGTTTCGGCAGATATCTCTCCGGAATTCAGGTCATATCCCGCGCAGCCATTCACCTGCAGGTCAATCAAGCCGGGCACAAGGTAACAATCCGACGTCTCGGACGTCTCGCCGAGGCGTGTAATGACGCCATTTTCCACGGCGACAAC
>Ga0302186_10003290_pt1 | contig 11893 bp, 11 predicted proteins | sample II_Bog_E1_2_FD_198782 | JGI IMG/M metagenome (GOLD analysis project Ga0302186, IMG submission 198782) | Peat permafrost microbial communities from Stordalen Mire near Abisko, Sweden - II_Bog_E1_1 | ecosystem: Environmental > Terrestrial > Soil > Wetlands > Peat | place: Sweden: Abisko...
TTATTAATGATTTTATTTTTTTTTTTTCCATTATGATTTTTTTGAAAAAACTTTTAATTAAATATATGATTTTATTCATTTTTTTAAATTCCTTAATGAGAATAAATAATTTAAAATGTTTTAAAAGTATTGAAAAACTATTCTATGAACTTGCATAAAATTTGAAATTCCAAAAAAAACTAATAGTCATAAAATTATAACTACTTTTTCAAAACAATGCCACCCAAAAAGGATCAAAAACCTCTAAAAGGGGGAAAACCTACCGTTGCTCTCAAAGATCTCATTCCTCCGGGTATCAAACAACCTCCTCGTGATCCTCGTCTTATCAAGCCTCCAGAGGCTCATCCGATGGACAAAAAAACGGAATATAAATCCCCCCAATTTCCCCCCGATTGGCCTGGCGATGAGCAGGCGAAATTGTTCGATTTTGGCATAGAAAGTGCACTGAAGTTCAATGACACAACCAAATTGAAAACACCAGAATCTTTTTCATTCACAAGCTCTCAAATAACATTTTGGCGAAGACCAAAAGAATTCCTTTTAGATGAATTGGAGAGCCAAGCTGAGGAAATTGATATGTTCAGTTCTGTGCGAAGAGGAAGTAATCCGATCGAAGCCAAGCCCATGCAGAAATCAAAATTTAGAAAGATGGGCACAGTGTCATATTCCCAGGAGGAATTCCAAATCGAAGATGATATTAAGGTACATTCCCCTAAGAAAAGACCCAAAGATGTTTCTGTCCCAATAAAAGTAATATGAATCCACTTTTTAAATATAATAATCTTCAAAGGTTTTCGGCATTAATGAAAGATTAGAAACCGAAGAGGAGTTCGAGAAGCGGAAGAAAGATCAAGAGGAAAAAAAAACCACAAATCCAAAAGAAGCCAAGAAAAAGCCTGGGAAAAAAGATGAGCTCTCTGAGGATGCCCCTGTGATGATCAAGGAGGTCAAGCTTTCAAACATGGATATGTCAGGATATTACCCTTATTTTTCCAAATGGCTAGCTTCTCAATTCCAAATCATCAAAGATAGGAACCTTAAAGATGCTTACACTGATAAGCCTATTTGGACCAAGATCTACCCTCAACAAGATGGCATTCCGATATATAACAAGAGTGGACGTTATTGGGTGAAGTTATATTATATGGGCCGTGAGAAAAAGATTGAAATAGATGACAAAATGCCCACTTCAGTGAAAAACCATTGTCTCTTTCCTCGCTCAGTGAAAAAAGAGGAAATCTGGTCGATGTTATTTTCAAAGGCCTTGTTGAAATTGAATTCTTTATGTATGGAAGGTGATCAGGAATTTGGAGATGGTAGCGTTTTATATGCTTTGACTGGATTAATACCAGAAACAATGCATATCCCAAAAATCATCAATCCAGAAGAATGGAAATATGTGAATGAACTAGTGAAAGATTTCCATTATTTGAACAATACAGCTTATGTAACATGCTATTGTTCGAGTTTTTATCGACCTTTTGCAATTTCAAACCGAATGACAAGTGATAAAGAAGCTTTGATGCAGGCGATGACTTTCGAAAAAAAACTAAATCCTGAAGAAGATGAAAGTGAGGTGCAAATCAATAAGCAAATTCAAAAAGATTCATTAAAAATGATCAATACGACTTCAGGTCCAAACAATAATTTGAACAATAATAACATGGCCATGGCTAATAATAATTTAAACAATCCTGATAATAAATTTATCAGGAAAACAAGTCCCAAAAAAAACAAAACTACTATTGAAATAGCACATATTTCCACCAATTACACTAAAACGGCCATTTCAAAGGAAAAACCAACCTATGTTATTCCCGGGTTCGGATATTCAATCATTGAGGCATTCTATACTGAAGGATTCAATATGGTTTTTGTGCAAAAGCATTCTGAAGAAGAAATCAAACTGATTCAAGATTATATCGAGCTATCGAAGATCAATATTCATAAGCGAGAAAAGGAAGAAAAATTGGAGATCCGAAGAAAACGGAAGGAACTCAGAGAAAAAATCAAAGAGGATGCTGAAAAAAGAAAGGAATTAATTGAAAAGACTCCAATGCTTTATAAATTCTTCCGAGTGAAAACTGCAATTGCCAAGGTCCCTGTTTTAAACGTGATGACTCCTTTTGCATCAGAGGAAATTTTCCTCGCGAAAAAATGCGTGTTGAACCGTTTGAAAGCCCCTCCGAATTATGATCTTCCGGATATCAAAATGACTGCTGATGACAAATCTGCATATTCTCAACAGGTTTCCCAAAGTGGTGAATCAACTCAAATAAAACCATTGGTATTTTCATCATAATATAATTAATAATTTCTTTTTGATAGGATGACTTCAGCTCATTGCCCAATATCAAAGAACCAATGAAACGTGGTGCTGGTGGCAATTGGATCCTAGATCGTGATTTTTCTACCTGTTTCGAATACCTCCAAATCTATTATAGTCCAATGAAACTTCTGCATCATAAGCAAATCAGCGTGTCAACAACTGAAGATCGTGAATTAACCAACAATTCAGATTGTGAAGTGGTGGTTATTGAGGAAAATCAGGAAAATATAGATCCCAATGCTTTATTTCAAGGAAATAAGATCCCCTTCATTTTAACTTTCAACGCATATAAATCTACAACAGGACCAATAGTCCCACCAGCTTATTGCATAGTTCAAAAATATGACTTTCAAAGTTTGGATAGTGTCAAAAATTATAAAACTTTGAAAGATAGTATGGATTCAATGCATCTTCTTTTGGAAAATAGAAACCATGTGTTCCGAATTCTGACAAATTCACCATTAGGCTACTCCATTTGGCTTTCCTGCTACAATCCTTTCAAACATATGTCGATGGCTGAATATTTGATGAAATATGAAGGGTTCGCCAATAAAATCTGTAATGTGGAATATCCCGCCCTTGAGAAGGATAGATATCAAATCTTCTTTAAATATAAGGTTATTAACTTAGAAAAGAGTGGGGCTTTCCTCGTAATTAGGATTAAAACAGCCTCTGAAGCTTTTATTTTAAGATACTTACGATATAAACTTATGGATTTGAAGAGCTTCGGAAATAATGAAGCCAATACTATTGAAGGGGTCAATATCATTGAGGAAGAAAAAAGCCAAGAAGTTCTTGATTATAACAAATTTATCCTGCTTCCCGGTACTCCTTATATCCTTTTACTTGAATCCAGAGTGCCATTCTCATGTCTTGAAGGGACGTTTGAATTGGAGCTGTTATATAAAGGCAATGTGACAATCGAAGTTCTTGACAACATCGAGCCAGTTGAATATTCTGATAAATATCAAGCTAACAAATATGGAGTTTTGTTTAGAGAAAGGCTTTTTTGCATTGAGGAAATCCAAGCAAGCATCTTTGTCAGATTAACAAATCTTGTCGCTAAAGAAACAAATATCCAAAAATCCATTAAAAAGCCAGGAAATGTCCCGGAATCAGATTCCAATGAAATGGAATTGACTGAGAAAAGATTAATTCTCTTAGAATTGTTTGAAAATGAAAGTCTTTTGACCTCGACCTCAGGTTTAAACTTCGCAGTTCTTTCGAATGTGACCCTTAAAAGTAATAAGGATGAAAGTCTCAATAGGAACTATTATTTACAAGCGAGATTTGATCTCAGGGAATTTCCTTCTTGTATCACGCATTCTGAAGACACTAAAAATCTTTCTTGGGTTTTGAAGGTGCATTCAAACGAATCTTTGGCTTTTGTTCGTGACACACAAAAGGAAGATCTAGAAAAAGCTATTAAAAAAGCTTGGGAGGACAAAGATCCAGGAAGACAAGAAAAAGCCAAGAAAGCAAGACAAAAATACTTGATTTATCAGAAGAAAATAGAAGGTGGAATTGTGACGGAACAGGAAATGGAGCTTTTAAATGAAGTTAGGATGAGCAAAAAGCAAAGAGATGAAGAACAGCTCGCGAAACAAAACGTGAAGATGAAATCACCAACGAAGCTCCCGGAGAAAAAAGGCAACATGGGAGCCAAAGGAAAAAAGGAAGAGCCTGTGGTGGAGGAGAAAAAGGAGAAAATCATTCCTTTGAGTAAGAATCATCGACTTGATGAGGTGAAGGACTTTTTGGAATTGATGGAAAATGAACGAATTGTCGAGGAAAGAGCTCAACATGGAGGATTAGTGGATGTTCGAAGTAAGGAAAATAAGGAGGAGTTAAAAGAAGGCTTTTTGATGGTGAAAGAGGATTGCATGTCAGCCAATAAGAGGAATGTGGAGAATAAGGAAGGAGTTAAGAGTTTGATTGGTGAATCAAAGAAAGAGTTCCTAAGCCTGATGGAAATGAGAAAAAAGGATTTCAATGATAAGATAATTGTCTATATGAAGGAAAGAGAAGAAATAAAGAAAGCTATTACAGCTAAAAAAGAAAAGGAGAAGATCTTAATAGATATTGGAAGCTTAGAGAAGGTGAATGCTGAGGAATTGGAAAAACTATTGAAGGAATTAGAAAATAATATGGATATTGATGAGGGGTTGTTAAAATGGGGGAAAAAGGCTTTGATTAACGCGAAGATCATTAATATGACTGAGAAATTAGGAAATGCGGTTAATGGGTTCGATTTGTCATTGATTCAAAGCTGTTTAGAGGAAATTCAAAGACTCACGATGGGGGTTGATGAGGATTTAATTGAAAAGGCAGGAGAAATAGTGGAGGAAGCCAAGAATAATCCAAATTATATTCAAGAGAAACAGGCTGAATTGAAGAAAACTGTAGGAAAAAAACCTGCAGGTAAAAAATAGAAGAAATAATTATAGAAAAAAAAAATGAGAAAATAGATTTTAATTATAAAAAAAGAAGTATTACAAAAAATTAATTATCAATAAAATCATTAACACGAACTTTCCAAAACATACATAACCCCTCACTAATAAATCATGGGCAACAAATGTTATGCCTCTTCTCACGTTAGCAAAATGAAGACCGTCTTCATCGCGATACAAAACCCAATTAAGGATAATCTCGTCAAGAATAATTTGAATAATTTGAAGTCCCAACCGTTGAAGTTTATGGTGGAAATAGATAAAATCAAATGCAAGAACTTGACACAGGTGCATTAATTTTTGTAAAACATTTTTAAAATGATGTTTAGACTGATTGTTTCGTTTATTTCAACTTCGCGGAGCAGAAAGAAATCACAACAATGATCATCGCCAACGATAAGAACCCTAAGGTAAACTTCCTGATATTTCTACTAATAATTTTAAAAATTCAAATAAAGTGGAGAGATAAGGAGAAATTCGAGTTTCTGACTGATACCATCGCCATCAAATCCTCGATGCTTACCATTGTGACCAGCTTAAAATTTTATTTAAGTCTTAATCTAATTTTTCTCAAAGCATATTAAAAACAAAGCCGAAAAGCGGCTCTCATGTCTTTCCATTTCCGTCTATGATATAGCCACAGGACCCATTTATCATGACTTGTCCTTGGAAAACAAAGGCTCTTCCATCAAGGGTCGTCTGGCCTTCAACTTGAAGATGCGGCAAAAGGTCAAGATCACTATCGAGCCTATAAAAATCCAATGCGATTTAGGGGATCTGCTCAAGGAGGCTTCCTATAACTTTTCCTTTCGTTTCATTGTATTTTCATTTCTTTTCAAAAAAAACAAGCTCAAGCCTTTCTTTTTTCAGAGCGCAGATGGATCCGACATTTTACATACTGAACATTCAGATGTAATCCTGAATAACTATTCATTGAGTGGGGTCGTAGAGAAGTTGGAAAAGGAACGTGAACATTCTCAAAGCGTTGATGAAGATTTTAGCAAAGAAGATTTCACTTATGAATCCATCACTGAAGGCGACAAAAGATTGAAACATTTCCATAATTCGAAGGGGGATCTCAGGGAACCCACCAAACTGACCAAGCTGAAATCCTCAGAAAATTTTAACAGTTCAAACATCCTCAAAAAAACTTCCTCCAATATGCTCTTCAAGAAACCCGAAAATAATTTTAAAGAACCTGATGTGCTGGTCAACAAACATGAAATAATCTGGGATTATGGGAATGAGGCTTATACTATGAAGCCAATCGTAGATGTGGACATAGGCTCCAATGATTTTTCGCAATCTTGCATGCAGTTTTTTCTCTGGGCGCCCAAAGAAGAATATTTTAAAGATATGAACTTGAAGAAGATTAAAAAGGAGAAAATTATGGATTTGAAGGACCTGATGAAGGAAGAAGAAGATGAGAAGAAGGAAGAAGAGGAGGAAAGTCAGAAGGTGAAAGTGGTCAATAATAAGCTCATTGGAGAATGCTATATCAATATTAACAAATTATTCAAAGATGATATAAGAGCGGTAAATTTTCTGATTTAAATATGTTTAAGAAGGGTTTTTGGGCTGTCAGTTCGATGCTGATAAGAACATTGATTTCGTGGTGACCAATAAGGAAAAGATCATAAATGAGAAATTATGGAATCATGGAGTTCTGATTGGTCATGTTGCCTATTTTTTTCATTTTATAACAAAATTTGATTTTTCGAAAAAAAAAAGATCAAAGGAGTCTTAAAAGTCATAAATGACCCTTTTATCAAGCAAATCATGTTGGGAGTCCGTACAGAACAAGGAATAAAAATCTCCTCCTCAGTATTCTATCGAGATGAGAAGGAAGAAGCAAAAAATTCTCTACAAAAGGAGGTTAGGTTAACTCATTCAACTCAAACTTTCTTTTTTCCATCATTTTAGATTTCCGAAATGACCAGAGCCAAGGAAATCCTCATCCAATCGATGATCAAGCTTTTCGACCGACGATCAGTAGAATCCCCTGAAATCATGCATCAAGAGAAAATCAATGAGCAAATCATTCAACAAATCGAGAAAATTGCTACCATGGCCAAAATTTCTAAGAAGGTTTTTGAAATTTTCAGTTTTTTTTTTAATAATTTTTCTGATATCAAAAAAAGGAATCACAAAACACTTTCCTTTATAACAATAATGTCGAGCTCATGCGAACCCAACTCATGATGATCGATTTAGCAGATCATTTGCTTTGTTATGCTGATGAAGGCAATGAGAAGATCCGAAACAGTTATTATATGACATTAAAATTGATCATGAATCGTGGAGAGCTTGATATTGATAATTTAGGCTTCGATGAATCTTATCATTTTTTATTGGATCGCGCATCACAGGCCAAAAAACGTCAATTCGATAAGAAAGTTCTACTCAAAATGGATGTCAGTCTTAGTTATCAACAGTTTCTCTATAAAGCTCTTGATAAAGTGCTTTATAAATTGAATTTGAAGGGGGGAGAAAAGGAGGAAAGGGATTTCATCGATAATTTTTGTGCGATAGCTTTTTTCAAGATCCCAGAATTCAGATCTAAACTGCTCGAATGTGTGAAGAAAGTGAATAATATGGAAATACCGGAATGGAGAGGCACTGAATGGAAATTGGAAGATGTGATCACTGATGATCAAAGAGACCAACATTTAGTTTCATTATTTAATTGGGAGCTAGCATTTTATCGATTTTTGAGGGTTTTTTTTTTTCTTAAAAAACAACATTAAAAATTACAAATATTTTCAGACTGATCCGAGAGAAGAGAAAAATATGAAGAAATTGAAGGAAATTTTAGAAAAAGATGATTGGCAGAAAAGATTCAAAAAGCGTGGGATTGCCTTCTTCAATTTTCTCAGTGATTGGGTTCATTATATTAAGAAGAAAGTCGTTGTGAAGGAAAATTTCGCCTGGCAGGATATCAAAGGATATCGAATCTTATTAAAGGCGTTGTTTTGCGAGTTGAAAACGCAACCTATTATTGGTTTCAGCGATGCGTTGATTACAGCCTCAAAGAAGATGCTTTTGAATGAGAAATTACTTAATACATATGTTGCGATAATTTACAAAAGGACCAAGTTTTTAGAATTTATAAGTCTTTAAATAAAATTTGATGTTTTAGGGTCCATGATAGCAATAATGTGGCTATTGCTTTTGATCTCATTAGTGAATGGATGAATTTTTTGGCGAAAGAAAACAAGAAGATTCCAAATTCATTCGATTACGATTTTTTCTTTGAGGGGATTAGAAAAGTCTTTGAGTTAGATCATTCATTCAGCATAGGAAAGGCCCTTTCATTGTTATATCGGAACTTCACGCTTTTTCATTGTAAAAAATCGTTTTTTAGTTGGTAAAGAAATGTTAAAAACAGTGGAATTTCAAAAGGAAGTATGCGATTTCATCTTCAATCAGGTGTTCTTTAAATTTTTTATGCATTGGAGTTGGAACGTCAGACTCATCTTCCATCATTTCTTGCTATATCGAATATATCATTTGCATCGGAATATGAAGACTGCTGTTTCAAAACTTGAGTCTAAAGAATTTTTCACAAAAAAACTCTCTAAATTTTAACCATTTGATTTAGAGACCTGAAAATGGAATTGATGGCTTATAATCAAAAGCGGAAAACGAACCCAAAGGCCACAATGACAAAAGAGCAACTTATCGTAATACAAATTAAATTATAATTGATAAATTTCTTTCATAGAATGACCTCATCAATATGGAATATTCAAAAATGATGACCATTATTGAAAACGCCAAGGTGAAGTTGGAAAAAGAGGAAGACATCAAAGCGGCAACAGACTTTTTCTCAAGCCCCACAACAGAAAAAGGAGGAGGCCCCTTGACCTTGCGTCAGAAATTACGAGAAAGACAAGAAAATCAATACAGGCAAAGAACCAAAACAGTTGACATTCGTAAAAAGGTCGAGCCATTTACTTTGAAAAAGAACCACGAATTCGCTCAAATGAAAGATTCAAGCATTTTATTGATCAATTCCAGCTCTTTTGAAATTGATAGCCAGGCAATTAAAGACAGAAGCGTTTCCATGGTCCTCAGAGAAAAAGATGACTCTTTCGAAAGTGAAACTTCTTGTAATCGTGAGAAGGAGTTTAGCCAACACAGTTTTATGGGATTAACTTCGGAAAAAGATATTTTGGTGAAACCTCTTCTTCCTTTGCCAGAGATAAAAGAGAATTTAGAACAAAAAGTTGAAGAGGAAAAGAAAAACAGTGATAGTGGCAATACCAATAACATAGACAAAGAAAAAGGCAAGAAACCTTCGTTTCTGAGAAAAACAATGGCGGCAAGCAAAAATGAAAAAAACCAAAAAAAAAAAGAAAAAATTGTGGTCAATAAAAGGTTTGTCTATTGGGATGAACAAGGTAATTTGGATATATTTACAGTGAAATATTAAAGAAATAATTAGGGGAAAATTACATTCAATTACCTGAAGATGGAATAAAATATCTGAGGACTGCGTATCAAGAATATGAAGCTTTGAAAAAGAAATATGTGAAGTGGTATACAAAGAAAAAGCATGAGTTGGGTCATTTGTCAAAGGAAGATTTCGCCTTAAAAATGAAGGAAATGATGGTGCCAGAAGTCCTTGTGAGGATAATGATGGATGAAAATGAATTGGAAGTGTCTCAAGATAATGAATGGTAAACGAATGAATGATAATCAAAAGGTTTTGTTTATTTTTGAAAGAATCTAAATTAGTGTTTCCGTTTGTCATTTTTTAATTTATATATTTAAGAACAATATTATTTAATTTCAAATGCAAAAGGGAAAAATTAAAAAAAAAAAGATAAAAACATTCAAAGTTTTATTCATCTTCTATTACTACAATATAAAAAAAATTTAATTTAAGAGATGATTATATAAATCCTAATATATTTTTCCCATAGCATCAGAAATTTTCTTAAGGAAATTTAAAATATTTGAATTTTCAAAAAAATTAAATAGAAACTCGATATTTGTCAAAATAATTTTTTAATTTTTTTTTTTTTTTTTAGAAATTTTGCACGAATAAAAAAACAATGGCTTCCATGGTATGATAAAGTATTAGATTCCAGGTTATTTCATAAAATTGTTGCTTTTTCCTTTCTTTTTAAACAACAAATTTTAAATTTGGAAACAATGGCATTAATCAAACCTCAACATCTTAAAAAATTAGAGGGAATCACAATTGAAAAGGGAGACAGACAACAATGGACAAAATACCCCCTAAATTTAAAGAAAAAAAAAATAATAATGAGAAAACAAATTAAAAACTCAATTTTTTTTTTTAGAATTTGGCGTCTTAAATGCTTTTAATAATATTAAAAAAAGCTAATGTAAATCAAATTATCCTCCAATCATTTCATTTCATATCATTTGAACACCCTTCTCATCGTAATACCTGGTCTTGTAATTCGGAGGTGAATACACATGCAAGCTCAGACTCTGCTCATCAGTTTCATTCATAATCCTATGCAGGATTGTGTTCTTCTTGATATGCCCTGTTTGTCCAACCGTCAAACACTTGTAAGTGACCTTCTCCAATCCAGAATCTCTCATGATGTAAGTTTCTTCTGAAACCTGATTCTTCAAGACCCTCATCACACAACCGTTGTCTGGATGATCGTGGATTTTTGAGGCTTGCTTGTTGTTCCATCCGATCAAATAAATGTCAATGTTACCGTCATTGTAGAGTAGGGTTCTCTTGTAGGAGTTTGAGTCAAATTGGGCCAAAGAATCGAAGTCCACCTTCGAAAAATCAAAGTTCTGAATATAATCTTTAACGTCGAACAGTTCTTTGCCTTGGGTGATTTGAGAAGACACTCGAATGGCCAAATCGAGAATAGGCTGAGGAGGTAACACTTGCATGGTTTTTGTTTTGATTTTTTTATTTCTTATTTGAATTTTTATATTTTTTCCCAGAATATATATGAAAAAAATTTATATCTTGAGTCAATATCTTTACAGAAGGGTTTGATTTTTTAAGAATTCGTCAGATGCTGTTAAACAAAATAAAAACATTAAAAAAAATTATGAGGAATTTATAAAAAAAACGCCTATTCTTTTTTTCTTAAATCCAACTCTGCTTCATATTATAATGGAAGTTTTGCTTTTTTAATTGTCCAAAAGCTTTATAGCTTCCAGGTCCCAAATTATCAAAATTTTCGTTCATTTTTGCGATTCGTTCGCTTTCGGATTTAAAAACTGCCCCACTAACTGCACTTTTAACCTTAGTGACCTCGACTTTTATATAAGCTCCAGGTCCAGGGACATTAGTTTTGTTGTCTTGTTTGTTGATGAGGCTCGGGTTTTTTTTATATTTGATTTTTTTAAGAAAATCTTTGTTTTTAAAGTCAATTTTTCTGGTTTTTTCCTCTGAATTTTTCAACAAGGGGTCTTTGAAGTTTTTTATCTCTTCAATCAAGTCCCGTTCATTTTTCCCCTCATTCATTGGTTTTAAGAAAAACGAAGAGTTCTTAGTGCTTTTGCTTTTATTCTTCTCGAAATCTCTTCGAATCATATATTGTCCAGGCGATGGGGTTTCCCAAGCATTATTTCCTCCAAGTCTTTCTACTTTCGAAGAAAACACATATTTGGCACAAGGAATATTTTTCTTTGATTTTTTCGCGTTATAAACCCCAGGACCTGGAATCTCGAGAACCTTGGTGAATCTGTTTTTTGAGCCTCTTTTATGAAAAATTGGCGAATTTCTCAATTTAATATGGTTTTTAATCAAAGCCGTTGTTTGATGATAAGCTCCAGGACCAGGACCTGTGTTTTTCACTTGATCAGGAAATCTATTCGATTTGGAAATAAAGGAATTCCCATAATTGAAGGATTCATTAATGGAGTCTACATTTTCATAAAAGCCAGGACCTGGCATTTTCGAGGGTTTTTGAATGGAGGGGAACCTTTCAACATTGGAAAGAAAGGGTCTTTTTAATGGGGGGTCGAGAAAGAAGATTTTAAATGAATGAAGGTTTTGAGTTTCTTGATCCATTGTAGAAAAAACTGGAAACTGTTATATATAATAAATAATTTATTGTTTTTTTTAAAAGTTTTATCTATGCGCGGAGAAGTTTTTCACAAA
>Ga0302186_10003291_pt1 | contig 11893 bp, 11 predicted proteins | sample II_Bog_E1_2_FD_198782 | JGI IMG/M metagenome (GOLD analysis project Ga0302186, IMG submission 198782) | Peat permafrost microbial communities from Stordalen Mire near Abisko, Sweden - II_Bog_E1_1 | ecosystem: Environmental > Terrestrial > Soil > Wetlands > Peat | place: Sweden: Abisko...
GTAACAATTTGAAACTTTCCTTTATTCTGATAAATAGCAGCACAACCCTTGGTGACAAACACTAATTCATCGCTCTATTAAACTCTAAAATCGATTGAAAGGATGCCGTACTCCTCTTCTTTTAGAGTAACTTTTCGCTAAACAAAGGCTGAACGACTATCAAGGAAAAGATCTGATGATTTAATAGACCCATTTTTCTCCTTAGGCCATCTCAATATTTTTCCGTCATCTCCTCCAGAAAAAATAAACGATTTCTTTTCGAATAACGCCTGTACTTTACCCACATGTGCCTTGATAGGGTCAGACGATGTAGAACCTGTCCAACTGTAGAGATTTCCTTTTGCACCACCAGTTATGTAAATGTTATTCGATGTAACACAACAGACCTGTGACTCTGTCTGGGATTTAAATTGTCCCTGTCTTCCTTTACTCTGGTCCCAAAACTTGACATGATCGTTTCCACAAGTGACAAATTAAGTATCACTCCTCCAACAAATTCCATTAACCTTGCCCTTAGACACTGGGCCTGAGTAAAGCACAGATCCTGATCGCCAATCGTAGACTGCAAAAGTGTTTTTATCATCATTACCGCAAGTAAACAGCAATTTTCCGGATGGTGAAAATTAAAGTAGAACAATTGCAATTGTATGAAATCCGTCCAAACGTTGCAGTACTTTTTTATTTTCAATATCCCAAACATAAATTGATAATATCTTCTTTAGTGGGTGCTATAAATTTTTCTAGGCCATTTGGCCTGTGGCCATTAACTCTCGTTTGCGGTCAACTGCGAAGCTTACAATATCCTCTTTATGCTACAGAAATATGTCCTGCTATTTGCTGGCTATATCCATTTTCACTGCCATGCAAGCAGTAGGGAACAAAATAGCTTTTCCAGTCTGTGAAAAACGACATTGATTGCGGACTTAATCCTTTAGATATTTATTACGAATTCCAAACACATGATGGATTTTTATCCCTTCGGCTGGTACCTTATTATCTTTTTTAGGATTCGGCTTAAAGTCTTTAGGTGCTTTGGTTTGGCCCTTAAATTGACTGACAGCCAAAGCTTGTTCGCCAGTCTCCTCTACTTATTCAAATTAATCTCCTCCGTCTACTTTCTTGACTTTATCCTTTTTGCTGGCCATTTCATCATCTGAGTCTTCTGTTACGTTTTGAAGCGCATAAGCATTTTTAATGATAACTGGATCATATTTCCAGATAAGTATAGACTTCTCTTCTCCACCAATACTTATCACATAATCTTATGTGTTGTTGAACTGGATTGCAGTTACTGCGTTTGAGTGTCCCTAATATTTGTTAAATATCTTATTGGAGAGCGTAGGGTAGTTAAACAGTTTAACTTTGGCGTATTTATCGCCGATAAGGATGACGTTCTTATAGTGTAAGCTGCGTGCGCAACATGTAATATCAGACTCCTATACACCTCCTGTGAAGATGCCTTTTGTTTGGGGACTTAGAGCAACAGTATGTGTCTCCCATTATGACTTTAAATATTTCTTTTCTCCTGGTGGTAGTTTAACAGGTTTATCTTTCGAAATATCATACACCTCATATCTGTTACCCTCAGTGTTGCATCTCAAGTATTTAACATCATTGTCTTTTGATTTGGTAAGATCAACGCTCGTTATTTTTTCTGAAAATTTAATAGAGTTGATGAGTTTGATCTCTTTATCGCTAATGCCCATGATGCATATCTTGTATTATGGCATGGAGTAGCAGATGATGAAATATTTGCCATAGTGTTAAAATCGCACTAAATTTAAGGTTTCCTGATCCGGATTCTTAATCTTATTATATATAAGTTTGTCCTGCTTTTCAAGGGTGTCTGAATTGTAGCACTGCACCACACCGTTCGAAAAGCCAACTAAAAGCAATTTATTGGAGTTATTGTAATCTATGCTGCGAATTTTATAAGGACATTTTATTTATGCCACTGCTTTTTTAGATTAGCGATACTACCATTTAATTATGCGTTGATCTTATCCACCAGTGTAAATAAATGGCTCAGTTTTGTGGATGGCCAAAGCCCAAAGAGTTCCATCACAATGTCCGCTCAGAATTATCCTGGCTTTATCAAAAGTATCTCCAATCTTTAAGAGATAAGCGTTACTGGATTTAGTACCTATTAATAGCTGTCTTTTGCTGCTTTGAGCCAGTGCAATAATCATGCTAGAAGGGCAGTTAGTTTTAGGAACTATTATTTAACGTTATTTCTAAAACTGATCTGTCCAGACTATTATTTTCCCTGTCTTATCTCCCGATATGAAGGAGTTAATATCAGAGCGGGCACAGAGGGCAGAAACAGATCCAGAGTGTCCCACTACAGCTTTAAAGCATTTGTCCTTCTCCCAAAAATAGATAGAGCCATTGCCCATTCCAGACAACATGAAATCCTTCTTCTCTTTTTTGTATTGTATCTTAATCGGGAGTAGGCACAGTGCCATGGATGGACTAAAATTGCCAAATTATCCCCTGCTGGAGTTAACTGTTTTCTTTTCGAAAGTAATAAACAAAATCTCCTTCACTGTTGCCGCTACAAGCGATTTTTCGTCAGAGGAAAATTTAATATCGAAGACAAGGCTTTTTGTTAATGGGCCGGCACATAATATTCCTGTTTTTGTTGAGGTTAAATTTTTCTATAACTATTTGAGTTAATTAAGATCATAAACGACTAGTTTGTGATCTTAGTCATTGCAAGTGGCAGCTAGCAAATTTTTAGAAGGAGCTAAGCAAATAGATCCAATGGATTAGCACAGCTACTTTGTTACTCGGGAAGAGGAGCGAAGAATGCCATCAATGTCTTGAGTCTCCCATATTATTATCATGGGCTTACTGCCAGTTTAGCCCGTGACAACAGTGTTTCCCACAATATCAATGCAAGTTATATCGTCTTTGTGCTAGCTTAAAAATTTTTGATCAAATTATTGCTCATTACCTTTTCGATTGGATCTTTCGTTCATAACAATGCCAAGAGCCCCATTATAACCCACTATTCTATCCTGGCTATCAAATTTCAAGTTGTTTCGACTATCAAAAGAACGATAGCCTAATGCATACTCGAGGGTCATCAGCTGAGATGGCGCATTTTCCTGAAGTTAACCTGCAAAATCTGGCTCTTTAAAGGAATCCACATCTTTAATCCAGGGTTTCGCTGGTGGTGTATACTGTTCCCCAGCGACTTCCTCGACTTGAAACTCATCATCCCCCTGCATACGATGTTAGATTCCTCTTTTAATTCGATCAACATTAGGATTATTTTCAGTAAGATGTCTATCTACTTACTCTCCAATATCTGAGTCTACCAAATCATAGATTTGATCCTGAAAATCCATCTGTTTCTTGGTAATAAATCCCATATTATAGAGCCAATTTTTGTAATCCTCATCTTTGGTGCATATTTTACAGAATTCCCCCTCTTAAATACTTTTACTTTTGTCATAGTCGTATTTGTTAAATTTGTTCTTGTTGACCTTTTTAATATCAGTTGCTTCCTGCTTTACCAGATAGGCATTGTACTTTAGACACATTTACGTGAAAGGCAGCAAATCCGCTTCTTTCAAAGATTTCCCTTGAACTGCTAACATCGAAAATAGCTTAATGCCTATTTGCTAAACAGTAAGATTGCATAAGAAGCTGACTGTACAAATAAACTCGTATTCCTCGATAGTACCTCCCTCATCAAAATCTGCTATTGCCATAAAATCCTTATAGATGGCGTCATTCATTTTATAGGCCTACATAAACAACTCCTTTTTGAGCACACCACCCTCCGAGAGAGTTTCGAATTTCTATTTGATGTAGTTAATCTGGCGTTCATTGAAGCCACGATAGAAAGAGCGTGAGCGCTTTCCCAAAATCTTATTTCCCATTATTTAAATTAAAAATGAAACATTTTCACAGGTAAACAGAGTATTTATAATTTATTTGATAACTGATTGCCCTATTATCTAAACATCATTAAAATACTTCCTTCTGCTAATATATCTAAGATTCATTATAATTAATCATGAAAATCAAAGTAGATCAGCAAAATTATGTCATTATTGATCTGTAGTGCGGAGGCAGGATTATAGAACTTGTACTCGGAGGACATGTTGTTATTAAGGCTTAAAAACCTTATAGTGATCTTGGATCTGGCATGTTTCTGATGTTTCCTTGGGTAAGTAAGGTTCCAAATCATCCATATGAACCTCAATTACAAAATCAGTATCATGGTTTTGTGATGAATAGACCCCGAGATATCACAATTAAATAACTTGGTCAAATCGATAAAATTCAATTTTAGTTGGTCCAAAAATAGGATTAGAAAGATAAACATAACTTTATTGAAACTTATACTCTATCGAAAGGGCACCTCTCTATTTCTTTTGAAATATTGTAAAATAAAAACGACAAGATGCCTTGCTGTTTCGGCTATCATCCCTACCTTCAAATCGACGATAACTCTCTGGATACGATAAAAATAAAAAGTGATATCACAACTTTACTGTAGTTTGATGAAGTACTTATAAGTTAATGAAGAATACACTGCCCATTTATCCTTTTAAGAAAAAATAAATTGTAATTACTGAAAAAGATACATATAATAACCTTTTTAAAGGTGGGCATTACTTGTAGATGATTTCAAGCCAAGGTACACATTTGAAGATAATGAGTGATCTCCCCTACTGGCAAATTTATAATCCTTCCTAGAAGATGAAGTTAGCAGTATAACCTATTTCATTTGGTGGCAATGTATACAACATTTATAATCAAGATTCATCCATAATTTTAGCAAAGAATGGATAAATATAATTAAAAGTTTGGTAGTAGTGATATATACTTAATCATGTTTAATAAGACAGATTTAATTCTACAAATATTTACTGTTCCAATGATTAAATAACTAGTCTTTTTCACATCATATCAAATATATTTATTCCAATCGCTTATGAGTTATTGACCAATCAATTATCGGTTTTATTTATCTATGACCTGAATATTAAATATTCAAATGAGTCAACCATCTTTCCACATAGCATAAATCAGTTCACGTACATTTAATGATAATTCTATAATGTAGACTTCCATGGAACAAATCGCAAGCCCCTTCAGTATCAATAAATACGCTCTATCTCATGACAGATTCTTCGATAATAATAACAAAGTGATTAAAAAAATAAGTGGACCCAATTGGGAAGAGTTGTATAAGCTACAGCAGAGAGAAAATGAACAGTACAAAGTTGTACTCAAGGATTACGCAACTCGTTTTCAAGATTTTAGCCATGGTAATAGTAATGAAGGAACCAGCGAGTCACAAGTGAAGTCGTTAATGGAAATGATGAACATAAAGGATAAAAAATACCAATAATTATAATAAAACTATCAGAAATCGATTTCAGGGTTAAAGGAAACCATATAAAAAAATCAACTATTGTTCCGAGAGGTATAGAGGCTAAATAAGAAGCTAAACGATTCGTAATTGAGTAAACAATAAATTATACAGCTTATAGTCGGGAGCATCAGGTACTACAAAAATCACAAAACGTCATCTCAAATCTGTCAATCAGTAAGAGCAACTACTAAATTTAATTGGTCAATATGAAAGACAGTCTAGTTATAATGTAAAAGGAAAATCGAGAGATTTCTCAAACAAATGAAGAGTATTAATAAAAAATTGTGCTCATCACTCAGGAGATTGAACGATTAAGGAATGTGTTGCAAAGCACTCGAAACTAGAATTAAAAATTAAAAAGCAGAATTCGGGAGATGGAAAGCAATAATACAAAGTATTAAAACGATAATAGATAATTGATAAAAGCTATTGAACGAATACGACTGTAAAATTAGGAATCAAAATAAAATGTTTCCACTCTTACTATGCAACTGCATGAGTATCATGAAAAAATGGTCAACAAGGAAACTGTCATCACTGACTATCAGGACAGAGAAAACAAAATAGCTTTGATCTTGAAAGAAAAAGAAAGATAATATCAGTAATCAGAATCCAAGGTTCTAGAGGCCAATCAAAGGATATAGGAGGAAATTAACAGCAGAAAGAATTAATCTTTAAATAACAGAGAACTCACCAAGGAAATTAATCAATTACGCACTTATTTAAACTAATCCAATCATTCTTCAAAAGCAGTAGAGCTAGAACAGGGCAGATTGTATCAATAATACGATAATATGGTTAAACGTTGCGAGACTCTCCAAAATCAGTGCGAATAGCTCTTTAAATAAAAAAACAATTTAGTGCAAGAAAAATAATTTTTCCTCAAAGATAGAGATGAGGGGATCAAAGAAATGTAAATTTTGAAAAAGGAAAAATAGTGGGAATTAAAACAAAAATAAAAGCTCATTGTTTCGCTGCAGGAATACTAATCTTCCATTCGGAGGGTGGGTGAGTAAAAAAATAGAGATAATTAATTTGCGTCCAAGAAGTATGAAGAGCGATAGCAATCAATAACAAGAGATTATCAATACCAAGTTGATTTAATTAACCAGCAAAGAGTATTGGAAATTAATTCTATTAACAGCGAACTCAACCAATGTCGTCAGTAGCTCACGTCCAAAATAAATTAATTAAGCCAGTATAAATCTTAGCTTGCAGCCAGGAATAAATAAATAAATCTTCTAAAGCAAGAGCGAATGTCCCAAAGTGGTGTGATAAACACATCACGTAAAGACTATGATTAAAAAATGAAGGATAAAAATGATATGATAAGTGATTTGAGGACTAAGCTGTCAAATTATGAACGACTGATGTAACAAAATCGTAAGGAAAAAGACATGATTTTTCAATAAAAAAATAGCGTATCACTGCAAACACTCAAAAGCTAGCAAGTCATTGAACTCAAGAATAGTTAGTTAAGAAATAGTATGCTAAAGATCGAGGAGTTAGACAAACAACTTAAGGGGACATCATCTGTTCTTGATTAAAAAAATACCAGCATCTAAAAGTTTAAACGAGTTATCAATGATCATGAGCTAGTTATCAAGCAAATCAATCACAAACTTAATGAACGTGAAAAATAAATAAATAAACTAATGGCTGAATTGGAGAGATTAGCCAAATTGTTGCAGGAAAAAGACGCATATATAAATTAACTTAACGGAAGGTTTCGCGAGACTGCCAACTCTCTCGAAGAACGAAAGAGAGAGATCGTGACCATAAAGCAAAATAATGATAAATTAAGTTTGGGTTTGAGCAAGGTAGAATAATCTAAAAATGACACACAACTTTTTCTGAAGCAAATATAGAGATTAAATGAAGTAATAATGGGAAAATAGAACGAAGTCAAGACTCTTAGATTGGAATTAAATAAATTAATGGAAAAGATTGATATTATAAGCCAAGATCAGCAGCAAATTATTAAAATACTAGAGCTAACAACTTCCCAAGGCTCAAAAAAGTAAACTCAACTGGTAAATTACTTCGAAGGCATCAAGGAGTTTATTTTGAGACTAAATCAAGATAATGGCGTCACTTTGACTGAGTTAGGAAAACAAAATAGTCGTATTTGCTCGCAACTTGATAATTGTGAAGGTTAACTGAAGCATCAATGTAACCAATTGTAATAAAAATTGTAAGAATCCCATATTATCATAAATATAAAAAATTAAGAACTTCGGCTTGTTGGGCAAGAACTAGAATAACTAAAAAGGAAGTTAAAACAAATGTAAGAAAATAAAGTTTCTTAAAATTAAATCTTTGAAAAATTACTATAATTAACGAGAGAAAATGCTTCCATTCGCGAGTAGATGATACTTATTAAAGCTAATCATCAACAATAAATACAAATTAACAATAATAGCAATGTTCAACAGTTAACAAAGGTTAATTAATACGCCCTTATTCAATCAAAGGAGCTGGACAAATCTAAAAATTATATTCAGCAGATAGAGACTTAGTTGAATGAAGCAAAGCAGAGGGCAAAGGAAAGGGATCATCTCATGTCATAATTACAATAAAGAGAATCATTAATCGAGGAGCTACAATTAAATAAAGAATAATTAGAAAGAAACATGGGATAAATAACAAAGTTAATTGACGCTAGAGTTAAAGAGTTTTAAGCCATGGCCAATAGCCTAGCTAGTAATGGCCGATAAATGGAGAGGTATCGATAAATTATTAGAAATTATGAAAATTCGCATAGCAACAAAACAGCTAAAAACATAAAATCGGATAAACAAATTGAAATATACGAATGTTAAATTAGTAAACTTTAAAAAATTATTGAGATTCGCAACAGTCAACTTGCAAAGAACCAATAAAGCTATCTCAATCTAAAGTAAAAAAACTAAACATTAGAACAATAAGCTAAGGGTTTGAGACAGGTCGGTGTCAAATTAAAATAAAGTGAATAGAAATGTTTAGAGTATGAGTATCATTTAAAACAGATTGAATAAGATAAAAATTAACTCGAGGAAAGGAGTAAATAGTACGAAGAGACCATTGATAAGTTGGAAAATACAATCGCATAGATTGATATGGAGAGAAGGAATGAACTCACAAACAGTAATCGCAGCAATTTGGAGGTCATTGATCTTAAAAGGCAAAACAAATAGCTATCAAAGCAGATTTAGAAACTCTTCACTCGGATTCAATAAGGTGAAAATAAAATAGAAATGGTAAACCAGCAAGTTCGTGCCCTTCAACAGGAATTATACCATCTATTAGAGAGCAATGCTCAATCTTTAGCCAAGTATGAATAATTTGAGACCGTTTTAAGAGAAAAAGAAGATCTCCTCGAGCGCATACATAATCTCGAAGATGAAGTAGAGGACAAATAGAAAAATCTGAAATCTATGGAACTTGAAATGGAGTATCTATCAAAAAAGCAAGACCAAGTGAAGTTATTTATCCATAATTACAAAGGCAAGTAAAAGTTATTATATTTAGCAACAGCTAGCTGTCAAGATAAGAGTTAAATTTGAAAGATACTTTATCTGACATCTAAGTTTTACAGTCTGCAGAGTCATCCAATCACTTTTAATAAGAATTTAGAAAGGAAGAGTGATGATCATCTATGATTTACTTCTAAGGACAAGTAATTGTATATGCATTTTATATTTTAATGAAAATTTCCAACTAAATTATCATCGAAGGATATTAAAGAATAGATTTTTTTTAGGCATAGAATCATCAGATTCTTTAAAATATTTAAATTAATCAAATGCACATCATTCAAATCATCATTTGAAAATATGAAGGGATTTTTGACATTGGATACACAGCCGAATGTTGCAAGTTATGCAGCGAGCATAAGTAGGCATCTATACCCCACAATTATTGCAGTTTAAAGGGGAGTTAAATTAAAAGTTCCAATCTATATTAGAACAAACATCTCTATGATCTGAGTGATCACATTTGCAACAGATACGGAAGTGACACTTCAAACATTATCTGGCTGCCTTGGATATATTGTTACATTTAGAACAACGCATTTAACGGGCATAACTATGGTTATTTTTATCATAATCGCAAAAATATTTACTTTATTTATGATTTAATGGACAGATGGGCCTTCCTCTTACAATTTGCTTTTTTACAGTCGAGGGTAGTTTAAGCATATTTATGGTTTAGGAAGGATCAAAGACTCTTCGTGGTTGTATCTCCTTCACATTAAATTTAACTTTGCAGAAGGGGCATTTTGAATCCTTTTCAGCAATGACGTCTGCGCATGAGGCACATAAAAAATGTTGACTGAGGCAGATTACCATCTATTTTCTGCTTCGAGAGTTGTAAGGCATAGTACAGACAGAACAGTGTCCTTAAGCATGCATGATTTGGGTAACAAAAACAAATATAATTTGCTCGATTGATTATAATGAATGTATAATAAAAAAAATCTCTTTATTAATAAAATCTTATGACAGAGATAAAAAATGAAATGATTTTCTAAATTATATTCATTTTCAAAACATTTATTCTGCTGACAGATGATAGAAGAATTCAAAGATAGATTCGCAAATTGAATAAAAATCTGAATCCGGTAAAATAATATTGAAAGACATTTGTTGATTGTATCTTTTTGAATGAAACAAAGATAAGCCATTATTCCATTAAAAACGCAGAGAGAAATGTTTATTTAAGATAATTATCAAACTAATACTGATTAAGTTGTTAAATCAATCCATAATTCCCAATCGCTAAAATATATTGAGCCTCTTTCTTTTAATAAATTTTTCATGACAGGGATGATCTTGATAAAATCCATTTATAAGATATAAATACTTATTGATTAATTTGTAAAAATTATCTTGGGCGATATCTTTAATGAAATCAATGATATTTCAATGATTTACCATCTCAAAGAATAGTGATTAGTAATAATATTTAATTTTAAATCCTTTAATTAAAAAGCCCATATTAGCAATAAAGATACTTGACAAAAAGAATGTAATTTAGGATTGGTTTATGATCAAGTTCATTCACACACGATAAGTCTGCAGTTCAACTTAGTTGGGCTTACTTACTGTCGTTGTAAACTCCACTCTTAGGTCAGATTGGTTCAATAGCAGCAGCCTTCTCCTTCGACAGTAGATGAATATCCCAGCACCCGCAGCAACTAAATCACTCAATTATTACGTAAAAATACAACTGGCACCACAACAGCAACAATAATTACCCAACTATTACTAATTGAAGTAGAAGGAGTATTTGCACTCCCACCATTTGTGGTGACCGAAGAACTGGCAACAGGCATCCCAGCAACTTTACCATTGACAGTCAATGTTTGTTGCAAGCCTTGATATTGTGATTGAGAGGTTAAAGTTCCTGATTGACTGTTAGTACTGACTGTGCCCTAGACGATGACAGATCCTGATGAAATTAATTGTAGATTGATTGCTCCATAAGGACTGTTCACATTATTGGCTAATGCAGTCAGGAAGGCAACGTAGTTAGTATAAAACTAGCCAGCAGTCACAGATAGAGTAACGCTAAACCCAAAGTTAAAGTTTGATATGCATTTGCCTGCTCCTAAAGCATAACCACTTACGCACCCTGTGCAGATGTTAGGTGAACCTTGGCAAAGAGCACATGGGGAATTGCATGGAGCACAGGCTGAAGGATTATTAACAGATGTAAGGGTGAGTGAAGTATATCCACTGGCACAAGTTAAGCAAGTTGATTTACTTAGGCAGTTGGCGCAACCTGTTGGACAGGAGACGCATTGAGAATTGGAATTAAGATATCTCCCGTTATAGCAGCTAGTGCAGGTGCTATTGGAAATAGGCGAACAACGTGCACAGCTGGAGCTGCAGGGTATACACTGAAGATTGCTGAAGATAAAGCCAAGTGGACATGAAACGCAGCTAAAAGTTGATGAGCAGTTGAGATCCGGACTACAGTTTTGCAGGGCACGAGGATTATAGACATAACCAAGCATGCAAGTCAAACAGTTGGTTGGATTAGTTGTTGAACAGGTGGCGCAAGGAGAAATGCAGTTTGGAGCACAAGTAAGCGAGGAGGTAAGATAGTATCCATTCATGCAGGTTGTGCAGCCATTAGGTAGGCATAATTGACAGTTGATAAAGCAGGATAGGCATTGCTGTGATGTGCTGTCCAAATAAGTTCCTACTGCGCATGCCAAACACATACCTGGGGATACAGTAGAACAAGATGAGCACCCAGTTAAACAGGGAACGCAACTGCCTGCGTATGGGACATATCCACTAATACATTGGAAGCAGTTGGAGTTGGATGAACAAGATGTACAGTAAATCGGGCACTGCGCAGACAGACAACTATTATTTGATAACAAATATCCACTCGGACAAGATAGGCAAGAACTTTGATTAGTTGATTGGCAACTTACACAGGGGAATATGCAACTGCTGCAAACCCCATTGACTAGGAAGCTGTTTGGGAAGCAATTGAGGCATT
>Ga0302186_10003297_pt1 | contig 11885 bp, 8 predicted proteins | sample II_Bog_E1_2_FD_198782 | JGI IMG/M metagenome (GOLD analysis project Ga0302186, IMG submission 198782) | Peat permafrost microbial communities from Stordalen Mire near Abisko, Sweden - II_Bog_E1_1 | ecosystem: Environmental > Terrestrial > Soil > Wetlands > Peat | place: Sweden: Abisko, Stordalen...
ATATTAGAAAGTAAGGTGCTTTCTGCCCACAACTGAGGAAATTACAAGGAACTTCTTATGATTGTTGGTCTTTATAAAATAATGTATTCATATGCTCCACATTCCGTGTTCTAAAAGAATAACTTTAAATATATTATAATTAAATTGTACTTTCATCCATTATAATAAATTGAAAACGATACACTACGGACGAAAGATTTTCGTTAATCGCAAACAGTTGATAATATACTTGATAGAGAAGTTCAAAAGATAAGCAAAAATTGAGATCGTATCAGCTGAGTGTATTTTTTCTACAAGATAAAAAACAAAATGTCACCAATTATGCATTTCAGACCACTTTTTGTTTTATATCACACTCTCTTGACTCAACCAATAAGATGATCTTTTAGATTAGGAGGCCACCTCGCTACCAGTTGAGAAGTGGAGCTGGGCTCAACTGGCTCTTTCAGAATAATAATTAATTTCCTTGGATCTTTCCTCCACAGCAGTAAAATATGCTCGGGGAACGTCAAGCTAGGAATGTCTCGACTGATGACAAATTTTAAAAAGCAGATATTAAAGACTATATCCGGATATAGCTGTAGTTATCGAGATACAACAGGTGTTTACTATATAAAATAACGATCGGATGGGGTTCGGATTGTCTTATAAACTCATTCAAAACAAACTGCGCTATTGTTCTCACGACTATCCTAAATTACAAACTTCGGAAAAAAGAAATTGACAATTTACTACTTTTCTGTTGTATGCAAAAATGATTCTCTCCTTTCTTCCATGCTCATCATCACACTTTATATCAATCCTCTACTGGTGACGTCTCCCTAAATACTAACTTCAACACAATATCCTTATTATAGACATCAATGAATTCTTGCAGTTACAGAAATACCCAAATATAATTATTACATATCAAAAAAGAAACGGAAGATCACACACTTGGTCTTCAATCAATATTCAATAATTGTCCAAGAGAAAGCCACGCATTTATTACTGTAAGTTTAAATCCATGTCTAAATAGCATTTTTTTGTCAGCCATTTAACAATGTGTGCACAGGTAGTATTTAGTTTGATTTTTTTAATTAGAAAAATTCAAACAAATTTCTCGAGTTCCATTTATTAAACTATTTGCTATAATTTTTAGGAGCTATATAATTTATAGGACTCTCCATATCTTCTATTATTTTAAGAATCCACAAAAGAATATAACTTATACCTTACGTAGGGACTATCATCTAAAAGTATATTTCATTTTCTTCTTGAGCATAAATTTCTAGCTATTGTTAGTTTTAAATTGACTAACAGGCTCGTGGATTGTAGTGTCGTACAATCTGAACTCCTGGGCACAAACCAGCCAACCATATTGACTGTGGTTCAAGTGAACAAGAGCATTCTAGACCCTTAGGACAGATGTTTTTTCCAATGATAATCAGTGAATTTATTTACTTATTGTGCCTCGATTAATATTTTAATCCACTAAATCAAAAGCATTTAAAAAGCTGTCATTTTTTCAATCACACTATTTTGATTATTAAGGAAGATTGTCGTCAAAATCAGGAAAATTTTAAGGAATGAATTTTATTTATCACTTGGGATTATTATTACTGTAAAAGTTAATTTGGAAAAGAACAAAAGGAATTCATATTAAAGATATTTAGTTTATCCCTCGAAGGGAGTTCCTTTATATATATCTTTTAACATTGTATTACTATTAGAATAAAAAAAAAAGGTGTATGAATATAAAAACTTTCAATGTAAATAGGTGCTCACTTCGTGGAATAGACGTTTATGAGGGATAAATTGTGATTGTGTGTTCTATGTGTTCTCTGCTTATTTATCATTAATCATGGAATGGAGGAAAGCTGTTTATTACGTGTATGAAACACGCATCCACAATGGAATAAAATAAAATTATTTTTCAAGATAATTATAAATTTTAAGAATATCGATTTATCTTTGAACTTTTAATTAAAAAATCATTAGATGCTTTTGTTATTTAATAATTCTTCCTGAAAAATTAAAATGAATAGAATAAAACTACAGCTAAAAAAGCTTCTAATAAACTTAAAAGCTTTTGGCTTCATGATATTAATCTTTGGGGTATTGATACCATGCATCTTGTCTTAGATATAAGAAGAAACTTTCGAGAACATATTCCTTGGTGAAATGGCATTATCTTTATTGCTCTGGGGAGATACATTCATCGGGAAAATAGGGCAATATGCAAGAAAAGCAATAATTGGGCAAGTTTTCTTCTTCATTTTAATGATTGTATTGGAGGTCAACTTTCCAAACCTGTTTTGAATGCATGCCCTATTGTTGATAAATATATAAAAATCTCTTTATGCAATTTTATGCTTAATTAAAATATAAAAGGATCAATGTTTTATACGCCCCGCGATTTGAATTGAACATAGTTGCCATACAATTGACAAATATTTCTTTGATTCATTGAAAGGAAGTGAAGATAATATTATATAAAACCTCTTGCAAAATAATTTTTTAGAAAAAGAAATATTTTCAAAGTATCCATTGTCCCTCGAAGAGAGTTCCTTTATATCTTTCTTATAACATTGCAGTATTGACATAATCCCCAAAAAGGGGTATGAATATAGAACCTTGCAATGTAAATAGGAACTCACTTCGTGAATAGACGTTTATGCAGTAGCTGAAACATTTATTGCGCTGACAGAACTCAAAAAATATCGTAAATCAGTCATCATTAAAATTAGCGAGGGGAAAGAGTTGATGTTACCGTCTCTAAAATCAAAAAGTTTTGATATTAATGAAATAGTTATCATAAAAATATATTATTGCTGTTGAGGATTTATAGATTGAGATCAAGCTATTCATACCTGAGATTTACCGTACTGGATTCCAAAATAAAAGCCGATGGCGCCTCCTCCTGCAAATGAAAGTGTGTGAGTAACGAGTACAACCCACATCCACTCTCTGAGTTGCCTTGAAATCTCTTGCCTAATGCCTTCGTCCATATTGATGATATAATTTACAATAAATATCAAATTATTGATAGTTTCTATGTTGAAAGCTATTTTTCTTTTTAATCACTAAAACAATTATACAAACAAAATGTTAATATTAAGTTAAAAGTGATCGATTCTCTTTTTGCGAGATAATCTTTGCATCAATGATATTTTATATTTTAGAGTATGCGTGATTCCATTATTTTTTTATATATAAAAAGTATAAAATAAAATCTTACTTAAGGCAATATCTTTATTAGTTTTTATAGTTTACAGTAGTATCCATTATCCCTCGAAGAGAGTTCCTTTATATCTTTCTTGTAACATTGCAGTATTGATATAATCCCCTAAATGGGGTATGAATATAGAACCTTGCAATGTAAATAGGAAATCATTTCGTGGGATAGCAAAAAATGTCTTCAATAAAGAAAATTAAATAATGAATCTTACAAGAATAAACTATCTGTCTCGAAGAATCATTTATATTTTTATTAACTGAAAATTATCAAACGTTTTTATTTAATAGAATATCTGCTGCAAGTCCTCTGGCTTAAAAAACCTCTGCTAAAGAAGAAAATAATAAATTATGCTTGACTCAATGATTTAATGGCAGAATATAGTATATTATTCTTATCTTAAAACCGTTTGATTATTTGTTCCAAAGCTAGTTATGGTTAATAATTGTGAATAATTTGAAACCAATTTTATTATTTTGCTAATCTTATGAATTCATATAAATAAAGTTCAATCATTACAAATAAAAGCTAATAGCATCCAAATATTTTCCCTATCTTCCGCGAATTCCGACAATTCTTTTTGCCTTTACAATCTATAATATGACATTTTCCACCAACTCCACCAAAAAATGTCACCTGTCTCAAATTCAAACTGAAGAGCATCAACATACTTGTCTGATCGAATAATGATCTTGGAGATATCACAGTATATTTTAAATTCTGATTATTTTCATCCATATCATCCGTACTGTTCTGATTTAACAGTCTTCTGTTCATCAACATGGTTATACCACTAAAATTTTAATGAGATCCCATCGACATATTTACCAAATTAAGACGTATTTTTTTCAAGTGTGCATTTGTTATTAAGCTCATGCTACTTAGGAATATATTCAAATTTGGTGCCACCAGATCCTCCAAAATACTATGTCCATATAATCTAATTTATTGCACTTAAATATTAAAATAATTTAATTCTTGGGTAAAAAATTAAAATATAAAGATTAAAACTTAAACAGCAACATCATCTCTTAGTTTTTCCATCGAAAAGGGTTCCTTTATATCTATATTATAACATTGTCGTAATTGTAGTATTGATGTAATCTCAAAGAAGGATGAATATAGGACCTTAAAAATACAAATAAAACCTTACTTCGTGGAATAAACTAAGAAAATATTTATAAACTTCACAATAAAAAATCAATAAGATAGAAATCGGCCGCATCCCATATTTTAAGCAACTTCTTTTCCTGGTTGCAGTCTCATTGGTTTTTGCTTCAAATAGCGTTTTTGCATCTTCTTTCGAACTTCTTACGATTTTTTTGGTTGACAGTAATCAATCCATCTATCCAAAAAAAGTATTCCTCCCAATTATGTATCTAAACTCGTTTATTTACATCCCGAAGAGGTAAAAATATAAATGTTATCTGTTTTCTCTATGATCTTTTTATATCTCTAGATGTTTCGACCTGAATAGCATGAATCAAAGTAAAATCGTACTTCTCCACAGCCTGTGTATTTTCTTCAAAGTTAAACAAGTTCCTAAATTGACAGTGATTCTCCATATGGATATTCTTTTGTTTAGATACATAAATCACCATTTCTTAATCCATGCCCAGTGTAATAAATTCACATGTACCCCTCGGGCAATAACGAAAAATGTTTATTATATTCTAGATAATTACGTTCTTTGATATGAGAAGCTAATGTCTGCTTGTAGCGATAATATGATATGATTTATGGTATTAAGGACAATAATTTGCACCTCCATACAATTCTTTAAAATGCTAAATGTCCTTTTTGATTCCGGTTAATGGTTATAGAGAGTAAGGCTTTTAACTTAATCGAAAAGCCTATTTGCTTTCCTTAGATGGCCAATACTATGAAATGTTGGAAGATGTTAATAGAAGGACGCTCGGATATTTTTATTGCATAATATTGTGACTATAATATATGGATAATTAATAAATAATTTTGTTATTATATAATTCTTTTTGATGTTAATTCAATTTTATATCCCTCGAAAAGATTTGCTTTATATCTTCTTATAACATTGTAGTATTGAGATAATCCTTAAAAAAAGGTATGAATAGAGAACATCGCAATGGAAACAGGAATATTTTGTTTATTAACTGGATGATTAAAAAATAGGATTTTACTCGAGATAATTTATTATTATTTAATTTGAATTCAAAAATATAATAAGTCTGATATCAAACCATTGAATATAATTATTAGGTATTTTGGCAAAGATAAATGAGATTTACTAACTTATCAAATGAAGGAAAAGATATTCAATTAAATCCTCCATTATTTTGAAAAGTAATATTTATGATGTTTAATACTAAACTATAAAAAAAAAGAATCAATTTTTCTAAGAAATTAAAAATATTAACAAAAATTGTATCTCAATATCCTCTATGAATGGAAGAATATGCCATTATACTGTCGTAAAAAAATAATTGTCTGCATGTGTGTGAAAGAATTTAAGCGGCTATTAACTTATTTGGTGTTGGCAATCTTGCCAGCCCTTATAATTCTTATGCAAAATTACGACAATAAATTGAGTGCCATACAATATTTAGGGCATACATAAATTTAGAGGAATATGATTTTTTGTTGACTTATTTATTTAAGAATAATTAAATTTTTATAAAATACTCATGGAATATACTTTTTCAATTAAACAATTAGTATTATGAGTAAAATTGATATTATTTAATATACATTTCAATATATTCAACGCTTTCCATGATGATTGGGCCTAAATGCAAAATGTAAAGCGGCAAAGCAAAGAACTAAATAGCTCTAGACTCGAGAGATACTACAAAATTATCTCAATATTTATATCCTCATCAAAAATAGTTCATCTTCTATGATCTGGCTGGTCGAGAATCAACACAGGAATTTAAAGATTAAAATTTAAATATTTGATTTGGATAATCATATCAAATCTTTCAATTTTTAAGTTTCACCAAAGGTAACTACAAATTTTATCAATTGTTGCTTTGTAATTTTCTGTTATAAGTAAAGCTATCAATGTCTTGATTTTTAAAAATATTGATCGTTACATCTTTAATTTTTTTTTGCTGCAGAATATCGAAAAAATTATTATTTCTCATGTTTTATAATTCAATAACTTGATTTTATGTAAACTTTTTGAATTAAGCAACAAGATTCATGATAGCTTGAACTCTTGGACCAGAATTAGGATCATTCCAATATGCAGAATTAGTATCTCTCTCGTAAATTAGTTTGGTGTTGATAACATCAGCCATTTACTTAATTTTTGCAAGCTTTGACTGCATTATTTTTATTGTTAAAAAATTACTTTAAATAAGTATTAATGAAATCATGCTTATATAGCAATTGTATTTTATAAAGAGATAAAAATAAAAAATAAAATCAATTAAAGATGAATAATATGAAAAACAATGAAATACACATTAACTATTCTTCTGTTAGGTTTTTTACCTTCATTTCATTTATTTTTATTTGTAATTTTATTATCCTCAACAATAAAAAAATAATGGCAAACTTGGATGAGTTATACTTAATTCATTTACTAAAAAATCCTTGATATAATCGGGATTTACTGAAAAAATTAAAGATTAAACTAACAAATAAATAAACATTCAAACACTTTCACCAAAAGTATATTGATGGAAAAAGTGTCAACAATTAAAAGACGAAAGGAATGAATGACTTTTGTAAAAATTATAAATGCTGAAAACACACTCAAATGTTGTTAATACTATTCAGGAACAGAAAATACAATCAAACAATCTCTATGATAATCAAGCGATAAAGATAGCAGATCATTGAATAATTTTGGCACAAAACATTTTAAATTTAAATTATAACAATCACATGAGAATATTTTTAGAGTCGTCAGTTTAATTCTTATCCTCTTTCTAATTTATCTGATGATCAAGAAAAATGACGGAATAAATAGTAAAATGAGTCATTTTCCGGAATCCATACAATAATATTTGCTTTTCCCGAATTGAAAAATTAAACTTGGTTATTTTCCTATAAATCATTTCTGTCTGATTAAAATATTACTGAGATTCTTAGTTCACCAATATGAATAAAAGAGAATTTCCATCAAACCACTATAAAGAGATTGCATTATGAGCGATTTTTCATTTTAAAATATTTTAATTGATATAGATGATAGACACGCAGGCTTTTTACAGCATCAAGAGGCTAATGGCTAATTTGGCATGCAAATCTATTCTTTTGTATAAATTCTAAAATCACATGTTGTCTGCTGTATTGTAGTCAACGGCAATTTGTTCGTTAATGATAAATTTGCTAACAGTATTTTCTCCATTGTTTAATCCAATTTTTTAAGTTAATTTTTTCCACACGTGACTATTTAGGGAATAAAAAACATTTTCCTCTTATTTAATGAAAATCATGCTGAATAAATGATGTTTTATTTTCGTGATTTACTTCATCTTTGAATTTCTTACATTTATCCAGCTGTGAAAAGGCATATGTATAATAAATCATGCCGCATCCAAATATTGAGCTAGGATTAGATCAGCGTAAATCGCACATCATCCCGCCTTTGGAATTTTTTGGAATCGATTTTAACATTTTATATTGTCAAAATCCAATGAAGCAGGTAGGCAGAAAAGCAGATTATATAGGAAAGGAGCAAGAGGAAGTCAATTATTTCCACATTTGTGCTTTGATATTTTTCATAAAACTTGTTATAAGAGTCTTGGATAGTGTTATTTGTAACGCTTAGTAATTATCCAAGAAATTTCATGCTGGCTTGGAATTCATTTTAAGCACCAGTAATAGGATGACGTATCATCGCTATAATTATATAAATGAGAAGTAGTTTTCCTAAGTAGCATAATTTTCCTTGAAGAAGTAGCTGAGCTGAAATAAGGAACTTTCCTCCAATGGCATCAAGTCACGTGGAACTACTCATAAATGCCTCCGCAAGCATTATATGTGTATTCATTATTGCTATATTAGATTTACTGATCAATGTTACTGGGTTTAAAAAATCAAGAACTTGCTTTTTGTAGTTGAATTTTAATTTAAAATTTATGCAAAGGCTTATAATTTAGGATTAATTGATTTACTAATCCAGTGTTATGCAATATTCAATTGTTTCCATCTTGGTCAATAAACTATTCTATATCAAACATTATGAGAATTGATAACGACGAGGATTTATAGCCTTATTCTTCAAATTATAATGGCTGATATTTAGGTTATTAAAGCACAATATTAACATATTTAAAGTGAAATTAATCAAGGTGATAATAAGATTAAATTTTTACCAATTAGTAGTATTAAACAGTAAACAGTAAATACAAAGATCAAAAACTTTCTTGCGAGTTACTTTCCCCATGAGGGCATTTTATATTTATAAGGCCAATATTAAAGCGTTTATAATTAAAGACATTTTATAAGTTTGGAATGAGTTATTCAATTTTATTCCATTTATCCAACTTTCACTGTTAGCGCTGGGCTTTTTGGTCTTATCTGTACTGGCCTATTTCGCCAAGGAGATGACTTATTTTTGTTTTAGAATGGATTGTTTGTTCTTTATTTTTTTAAGAGAGTTCAGCTTTGACTGTATTCAGCGCAGTCGACAAGTTGGGCAGTAAAATTTCCTTGAATATTTCTTACTTAATGCCTTTTTGATATTTCTTAATTATTTCTCCCTTTTTTGTCTGCCATATCCTATGCAAAGATACATATTAGGTCGAATTAAGCCAACAATTTTTCAGTGCGGTTGGCTTAGGCATAATCTTTAACTGCTGTTAGCTCCAGGAGTTTCTTAAATTAGAGCCTTTAGGAGTAGATATAAATCTGTTAAGTATGAAGTAGGATGGGTTCTGTCTGTCCATTTTCTTCTGATTGTTGATTGTTAGGTGAAGTCTTCTGAGTGAGTGTATTCTTTACTGCTATCGAATTCTAAGATCACTGGCATAGAATGTATGTATGGGTCCCAGATTCAAAGCCTTCCAAATATCTTTGGAATATAAATTCTTTTGATCTTCTACCACGCCAAAATTGTGGTGAAAAAATTTTGAAGTCTGACATGGCATTATTTACATTCACTGCCCTTACATGCTGTAAAATTTGACTATTTCTTCCTAAGCCATCTTGAGTTTATGAGGAATTTCCAATCCACGTCGACAATGTTTAGGAATTATTTAAATTAAGGCCTACTACTTGACTGGATTTTAATTTTAGGTTTTCAAGAGAGATATTTCCAGATGTCTAAGTTACATTTTAGAGTTTACATCCTTTTTAACATTCAATTTATCTCAAGTGATTTTTCATTATTCTCTAATCAACTGTTTACTCATTTTTGATTCAGTCTAAGATTCAGTTTTAAATCTTAGTATTTTAGCATAGTCAGGATGTTTTGGATCTGATTTCGTTATCAAGAGAGTAATCTACCCACTTAGCACTAAATACATGAAGAAGGTCACATTTAAATTGGAGAAATTTTAAAATCGTTTATCTATGGAGGAGTAGATGGAATAATGAATGTTTTTTGCATCATGGTGAGCTCAACTTCTTCTCAACAAGACACACCTACTATCATGACACTGGGCGTTGTAGCAACTATTGCAGGCGCGATAAATATGGGACGTGAAGATTATGTTTTCTTTTAGGCTGAACAATCCTTTATTGCTTTCGAGAGCTGAAGGGAAGCTGATGAAATAGACAATATGTTTGAGGAAGAAGTAAGCGAAATTTATTAATTTTTTTAAAAAATAGACTTCAGTGACGAAGATTCGAAGGAATTGTCAAGACTATTGCTCCCAATTATGTCTTATATAATTGCTCACACCATCAAGAGTTCAGCAAATATGCTGCTACCGGCTTTATTGATCAGTTTTACTGGGTTTATCAGTCTAGGAATCGTCAAAGCGAATGTGATCCATCAGAAGGCTTTGTATTTTTCCAAACTGCTTTGGAGATCGTAAGGATGGGGTCAGTCGTGGTAGTGATCAGCTATGGAATGGGATTTATCTTGAGTTTTATCATCCTCCATTCTTTAATTTAAAAAATAGATGATTTTTGGCAATTAAATGAGTAAATTAATTTAAGCAAATTAAAATATTGAAAATTATCATATTTTAAATTGTAGTTTTTTTTTATTCGATTATTTTTAAAAATTGTTCCCATAATTTTTACATATTTAAATTCTCATGAAGGTACATTGAAGCTTATGAGTAGATAATACATCTGTAATATTTTATGTTTGATCAAAAGACCAATAAAATTATTATTTTTCAAAAACAGCAAACTGTAAATAAACATGAGAATATTGCAAAATTGCAGTCATTATCATAGTTATTCAATAATTAGTAGCGGAAGAAGAGCAATTTAAAATTTCTCATGTTCTTTGATTTAAATTCGATTATTTAAAATATTAACTTTTACTTAACATGAAGAAAGAATAAAAACTGATTGTGATGCCACTTAAAACTTAACATATTTAAGAGGCCTCTCATTTATTAGAAAAAAGCTTTATGACCACAAACCCCATCTGGAAAAGTTTGAATCTGGATTATGAAACATTTCTCGAGTTTATGAGAAACAAATGCGTTGAGGCAGTCGCGGAAGTCTTTAAATACAACAATTACACTATGAGTTACGTAATTGTCGAATAATTCAGGTTTTACTAATAGATGGCAAAGTTGTAGCTGTCAGTCTTAATTTTGAACTCACCAACTACTTCAAGAAGCTTAACGAGAAGCCTATAGGAGAGAAATCTTTTGACACTTATTTCAATCTCAGCATGGAATTTTGGAAAAAATTTGACGTTTCCCAATGGAAAGAAGGAGAGGCCGTTTATGGCGACCTAATTGGAGTTAATTCTGAAGTAAAAAATAAAGGATATGCCTTTTTGCTGACGGATGCCCTTGTATCCGAAGGTATCGAAAAAATGAGGTATCTTGTGACAAGAGTTTCACATAAAACTTTATACAAATTGATGGTAAAGAACATGCATGCAAAAACCCTATAAGAATTTGATTTTCCGATTGATGGGGTAACTCATCAGTTTTGGATGATGGAAATCGATTTTAAGGACTACGTAAGCGACATCCTTTTAATAGACCGAAATTGTGATTTTATTAAATCAAATATTTCTCGAATTAATCATTAAGAAACATTAAATTTGAATTAATATTTAAGAAAAATATTTATATTCAGGGTTTGCCTTCTCAAAAATTGCGTTTTATTATTGATTGCTACTGAAGTGAAATCTCTTTTGAGTCAAAATTACTAATAAAAGCATTTTATCATTTAACTATTATTCGATTGATCGATTTAGTAAGTTAATGATTCAAATTCGTAGAAAAAAATTAGCAAATTAACAAGGAACAAAAAATTGTTTAGTGCTGCAGGAATCTCGGGTGTATCACATCAGAGTTTGCTGCGAGCCAAAAGATCCAATATTTTTTGCTTCCAAAAATGGTGATATTGGCTTTGGCGAAGCAGGAGATGGTATCTTCCTCAAAAGACAGAGTCCATTGATTTTACTAATTCTCTTTGCTAATAGTAGCCACTACAAAAATATCTTTAACTGACATGTAATTGACAACATTTAAGGTAGTTTTCAAGTGGAATTTGTATATTGTAAGATTGAACAATAAAGAATTTATTTCAATTTTAA
>Ga0302186_10003298_pt1 | contig 11882 bp, 7 predicted proteins | sample II_Bog_E1_2_FD_198782 | JGI IMG/M metagenome (GOLD analysis project Ga0302186, IMG submission 198782) | Peat permafrost microbial communities from Stordalen Mire near Abisko, Sweden - II_Bog_E1_1 | ecosystem: Environmental > Terrestrial > Soil > Wetlands > Peat | place: Sweden: Abisko, Stordalen...
CCAACCCCATGGATTTATTTAATATGCGTATAATATTTACTATTCATGAATCGAGTGCTTTTTCATATCATTTAGGAAAATACAACCATCCAATGGCAGGAACTCAAGACACTGAATGATCCAAAACCAGAGCAAATCGCTTTTTATAGTGAAACATTTCCCCTATTTCCAATGTCCATAAATATGTATCTTTAAAATCCACCCTTTAACAAATTCTCTATTTGCTTTGATAAAAAATTTGCTCCAGCCAAAGTCATATTATTTGGTAGCTAAGATGGAAAGAATTATACAAAATTTTATGAAATTTTAGATATGAACGAACGCGCCGAAGACTTTATAAAGATATTTAAAGAAAAATTATTTTTCCAATACGTAAAGATCGTTTTCCATTAACCTACGAAATCAAAGTAAAATCTCTGCAAACAAATCAAATTAAAGGGAATATAATTCACCCTTGTATCTTTTTTTCAGACGAGATTTGCCTGCTCTCTCCAAGCTAAACTGACCTATCATCCCATCCTCTTTAGACTGTTGGAGGTGCTTGAGTACAAGGCACTCCTTCTTCAGCAAAGTAAAAACAAATTATGCGAAAAATATCAAAAAAGACTGGAATAATTTATCATTCTCATCTAAGGTAAAAAGTTCGACCATGTCCACCCCGAATAAAGTCTCTTGGATAAATTGAATAAATAAATCGCTTATGTTTAAAATTAGCAGGTTTATGTTGATCCTTTTTTTGAGTATCCTGATCCAGTTCAAACTAAGAAGAGCATTTACAATCTGCAAAAGGAATTGCAACAGTTTTAGATTGATCGGCTTAGTAAAATACACCCTCAAATTCAGCACTATTTCTAAAAGTTCGAGAATACATAAATCAGGGAATGCTATTTGAGAGAACTGAGTTCCAATGAAAGTGAAGATCACAACCGAGCTCTTATTGATTTTTGGAGTTAAGTTAAAAAATTATAAACCTTCAATGCTCGAACTGAAGAAGCAATTCTAATGTTTTTCAATTATTTTCTTGAATTCATAGAAGCGCCTTTGCGAGTACCCGCTTTGAAGATTTTGATTCTGTTCAACAAGATCAATCCGAATCCAAAGACAGAACAATTGGGGGCTGTATACTAAAGAATCCTGCATAACATCATAAAGTTCATCCATCAAAAGGAAGATGAATAGCTCTTTAATTTATCTATTCGATATTGCTTTATGATTTACGATCGCATTGATAACTAACTGTTCTTGAAGCAGCTTCTAAATGCATACAAAAGTTATTCCTTAGCGTAGCAAATTCGAAAGATGTAAATCTTATAAAAGATTACTTTTCGGGGAGTGCACATCAGTGATAGAAGATAAATAGTTAATTTTTTAATTGGAATTTTGCTGGTCACTGAAATTACTTTAACGTAAAAAAACAGAGCCTACAATATCGCTGCCTATATGGCTTCAATATTTGGAAAAGAGACTGTCTTGAAAGATTTTTAGCAGCTTAATTCTATGCTCATAATGACTATGTAAAAGAATATTGACAATAAGCTTAACAAAATCCAACGGCAGGTGGACGAGGAGGAAAATTACAGTTGCGACTATTGCGGAATTCATAACCTCAAATTCAAAGATGAAAATTTATTGGACTTACATTTGGCTAAATAGTGTAAATATATCACCAATTGCAACTATTGTCAGCAGAATATTGAAATTCCTGAGCTGTTCAAGCATTACGCAGAGCAGTGCAAAATGAAGCACGAATTTAAACATTGCTAAAATTGTTTTGAAGTCATTCTAATAAAAGATGAGGAGACTCACAATCAGAAATGTCCCAAAAAACTAGTGACTCGCTGCCCCCTGTGCTACTAAAAGATCGACAATAAGTTAAAGCTCAAGGAGCATATATTAATATAGGGATGTCCCAATAATCCTAGATGATTCCTATCTTTAATTTGATCTCAATAGTTATACGAAATATAAAATTATTATATTGATTTTTTTTATTATCACTATTCAATTCAGGATTCAAGCATCGGTGCTGACCTTTTTCTTGAGGATAAATCCATTGATGTTTACGTGACAGTTCATGAATTTGTCTGAGTCCTCGTGATTAGTTAAGGTTAGGAACCCAAACACTTTCTTATCTCCCATATCAGAGTTTCTAATAAATATTTTTACTTTCAGTTCCTCAATGTTCGTCTGAAGTCTGATTTGATTTTCCATCTCTTCTTCTGTAATATCCGAAAAACCATACAAAAAGTATTTATAGGGTTATGCTCCTTTGTTTACAATTTCTCTGTGCTTTTGCGTTTATCTCTTAATGTTTTTATTGTATTTATCATTAGTCAGATAATTTTGCTTTCTCCATTATCGCTTATAATGATGGGCGTGTTCTGAAAAATGTCGTTCATTCTCATGCGAAACTGCATTTTTCATCAAATGCTGGTAATATTGCGCAAGAGAAACAGTGTTTTTGTCATCAAAGAGTTCAATATCAAGACCTAACTCCCTAATAATTTGCTCACATTTAAAGCAGTCTTGATCTTTAATATCAAACTTAATGCAATTAGCTTCTTATGTAATGTTAAATAATTAAATAGTTGGAAATTGTTCTTTCAGATCGGGAGACTAGTTCACACCAATGTTATATTTATAAGAAATGTATCCTTTTTCATCTGTTAAGGCTGATGTTGTCTTCGGAGTCTTTCCTAATCTTTATTTTAGAAGAGATGTAATAGCTGCTTGAGGATTAGTTGATTGTAATATTTACTCAGCGAATCTTTCGTAAACTGTATGTTCCGAGCTACTTTTAGTGGCAATAACTCTATCCACTAATTTAGTTACCTGATTTTTCCAGAGCGTATTGTTAAATGATTTGTTGATGAGTTGAATTTTTAAATGATCTTGTTGTTCAATTTACAATAAGTTTGTAATATTGGTTTAATCGAAAAAAGTAATGGTTATTCCTTACTTTCTGGCTTTTTAGGCACGATGAACATAAATCGCAGAGTTTTCTGGGGGGGAAAGCTGAATTACAAGTTCCACCTCAGGCATATCTAAGGCTTGAACCGCCATGTCCGTAATGAGAATTTTCTTGTTTCCGCTTTTAAATTAATCAAGATTCGTTTGTTTTGTTGCTTGAGGACTATCTCCATGAAGAATTACAAGTTCCTTGTTATCAAAAAATTTGAGAAAATCATTAACTTCTGCTTTAGTTCGAGCAAAGATTATTGTTCTATTTTCAGGACTGTATTTTTAGATGAGCTAAGTAACCGTGTACTGTTTTTCGCCCTGTTTTACTAAGAGAGCAAAATGGTTAACTTTCTGAAGGGTTTTCTCTTAATTATCTTTGATCAAGTTAATTCTTTTAAAGTTTGTGAAATATTCATTGGCAATCTTTATGACCCACGAAGGGAATGATGCTGAAAACATAATGTTTTGGGTTTTGCCTGCAGAGTTCGCGATTTATTTGTAAATTCTATCGATATCCTATTTAAAGGATCTTTCGACCATTGTATCAGCCTCGTCTAAGCACACTATCTCCAACTCGTTAAGCTGAATACTCTTTCGATCAATAAGATGTACTAATCTTTCAGGTGTAGCCACGAGTATAGCTGCTCCTTTTTCGATATTACTGATTTAAGATTAGAGAGATTCTCCTCCGTAAACTGTCACCACTTTATAGCCAGGGTTAAATTTGTTAATTTATGCGGTGATTTGAAGAGCAAGTTCACTAAATTATAAGGATTTTACCGTGTGGGGCAAAGGATTAATAATTTTGGTACTTTTAGATCTTTTGGTGTATATTGTGCTTTTTTGAATTTTTAAAACACTGGTAATGCATAGGCTAACGTTTTTCCAGTGCCCACCTTATCACTGGCTACAACATCTCTTCCGTCAAGAATATAATTAAAAGATTATTCCTGTATTGGAAAGACATGGTGAAGTCCACTGATTTTTAATTTCGATAATACAGTCTCATCCGTAACAAAATGTTAAAAGAGTTTTAGATTAGCCTTACTAATCTCTTCTTTTTTGTTTGAGAATTGGTATTTAATCTTGGAGCAAAAATCATCGTTTTTAAACAAACAGGGAATTAAACATGTATTTAGTAGGCATTTATAGTGTCTTGATTTACGGAAGAGCGTGGTTGATGCCAAAGAAAACTTAGAAAAACAGTGCTGCATTACTAATAGATATTATAATTTAAATTGGATTATGCTACGACGTTAAAATACTTCTTATTTTTTGGAATCTTCCAGAATCTTTAAGTAATTATGATCTTTATTTCCTTTCCATTAATGATGATATTTGATCTCGATAATCACAATTATTATTAATAATAATCACAGATGGATAAACTTGAACCCATTCAATTTTTTATGTCAAGCCTCAGGCAAAAGGGTAGTCGTGCACCCTACTGTTTTGAAAAGTGCATTACAAAGGAGGCTATCGGAAACTAACTCTCTCGTGAACAATAATTGTGTTTAGGTAATCTATGATTAATTGTAGGTAACTGTGCACGTAAATGTGAACAAGCCAGTAAAATATTAGCAACTGTATGATTGTTATATCCGCTATTGATATGATATTTATTGACTAAATACTTGGACAGATAAATTAAATGATAATTTTGAAGAGTTTCAGATAAATAATCAAGAATTGCAAATCACATTAAAAAGCACTAGTTCTCTTCCTTTTGATGAATATTCAGTTGGTACGGATTATTGACATTTATTTTGTTATTCTATCTTTTCCTTTGGCTTAAATTGTTTCGCCTTTCTTCGTAGAGAAGATTGATGTAGTTATTTGCACTGGATTCTTGATTTACTGTTTATTTTTTTAAGGATTTTAGGGATTTATTCGAATTAGACAAAGATATATTTTTGTAACTTTCTTTTTTTCCCAAACATCTCATGTGCTCTCTAATTTAACCGATACGCTTATCTATTGCTTATGAAATGGAAGTAAACTGCATCTTTCCTTAAATTTAACTTTTAATTTCATCGAATACGACCAAAAACTATCTTTTCCCTCTTGAAAGATTAAAAAGAAAGATTGTATTAGTCACATAACCAGTAAAACATCTTTTATATATTTATTAGCTAATTATCTTCTTTTTGCCTAATATTCGAATCTTTTTCACTGTCTACCGAAGCAAACTCAGAGCCTCGTTATGTCTGTATTTAAGTTTGTATACTTGTCAATTTGGGTAAGCAATGCACTTTTAATTGCCATTAGCATCATAGATGGAATTGTATCATCATGCAGAGACAAGCCATGCTAAATAGATTGCAAACAAATCTTATGATCCCTTTTATATGCCAATTGATAGAAAGCATAAACAGCCAAATGCATTTGCTTATGCTCTTAGTAGATACTGAGTTCTGCCAGCAATCTCAAAAAATTGATTTGAATGAAACTCTCTGAGTTGGTCAGTTCCTGAAAGCATCTTTAAAATATTTACACATTCATATTTTATTAATTATTTAAATTTTATAATAATGTTTTAGAAACCGTTTGTTACTAAATGCAAAGGATTATTAAATCGTTCAGCTTATGATAATTATGCTATTTTGCTCATTTCATCTTTTTCATCGTTTTAATCTCACATTTTAATAAATATAATCGAGAAAAATTAATACTCCCGAAACAGTCAATCAAAATGTTTAAATCAAGCTCAATATGAGCAATCATATTAAAATTATCTTTTATTCCTCATAAATTTGATTTTTTCAGTCTCGTCAATGACCTTTAATTACTGAGCATTTAAAACTAGCAGCTCTGACTGTAGAAAAATAAGATGTTGATCTTTCATAATTAAAAGATAAAAAAATTGAAAAGATCATTTCTTTCGTAGGAATTACGGCTATTGCTATGTTTAGATGCATTGGGAATTCTATAACTCTATTGTAATATCTTTAAACTGCTTGTCAGCCTATAAATACGAAGGAATAGACGGTATTCTTCTTTTTGTCACCATACCTAACTTTTTAATATCCTTAATGTATAGCTTAAGTTTCTTTTCTTTACGAATGACTAAGATAAATGCTTTAACCATAGAAATGCTTGAAATAACTTTGATATAATGCGAAAAATTATAAGGAGAGTAAACTATATTTTGATTATAAAGGTAAGAATTCAATCTTTGTTTAGCATATTAAATCTAAAGTGGATTTTAGATAGGTTCATAGCATTCAACTATTTAGGCGAGGATAAACGTGAAACCTTAAACTTTGATTGTTTATATGATTTATCATTTCAATGAGAAAAAACATGAACATTTAAAGCTTATATTTTGAATTATTATTTATAGACAATCATCTATTTCATAAAATACGCCCTTCTCTCTCCACTGTGGAGTTTATTTATAAAATCTGATGGGGATTTAAAGTTTCGGAACATAGAACAAGTAAGCTCTCTGAGCAAAAATGAATGAAAAATTAGAGATGTTTGTTTTAAAGCATAGGAATAAGAAATAGCAATGAATTTATTGAAAGAATTTTTTTAGATAAGGGAATTTATTTGATTTTCTAATAACGGAATAAACAATAATGAAGAGAAGACAACCATAGAAAAAATATCAAGACGATTGTTTTTAATCAAAGACAAATGCCATTTTAAAGTTATTCAGATTTTGGTATGTCTAATTCTTATGTTTTTTATAACTTACGCAATTCGAAGAAATATTGCATATACATTATATTTCTTGACTCGTCCGTAATAATTATTTAGAGATGGATGAAGAAACTGAATCAGAATACCAAAGCACCAGAAACTGAAAAATAATGATTCCAGCTGATCTATACTCACAAAATTAAGAATATATCATCAGCAACATAAATTATAATTCATATTAAACAGATATTCCATTGTTTGTTATAAAACACAAACAATACATTTCTTATCAAATTTATTCCTTTAAATTTTGTTAACTTGAATATTTCTGAGACAACAATAATTTTTATCATTAGAAAATACAGTTATGATCGGACAACAGCAAAAGAAAAAGAAAAAACCAGCAGAATGTTATCATTCGCCGTTTATAAATAATTCAACTCAATCACGGTCAGTAAATATCAAAAGTCTTATTGAGGATATTAAATATCTGCAGACATGCGTAACCACTTTCTAATCAAAACCAACAATGGCAAAATCTATTTCTATGGATAAAAGAAGAACTTCACAGACTCCCAAGAAAAGGCATCCTATTTCTAATTCAAAAGAAAAGAAAGAAAAGTCTGTTAATTCAAGGAAATAATACAAACAGCTGAATTTTAATACAATAGCAAGGAAATAACCAAATAATACTGATTCCCACCATTCTGACAGTAAACAACAGAGATAAAGATTAAACACCATTTAAAAAAACGAAATAGCAATAGGAAAAATATAGAATCCTTCGGAGAGTTTTGTATTATTGCAGATGGAAAATCTCAAATTGGAAAAGCAGAATTTATTCCTGTAAAATCAACTTTTAGACCAACAATTGCAGATGGAAAGACGCCAAAAGTAATTATTAAAAAATCGTTTAAAAAAAATACAAATGAATTTGCTTTGCTCGAAAGATATTGAATTGCCCAAAATTGAAAATAAAAATCAGAAAACCTTGAAGAAAAGTGGAGATTATATGCATCATGAGCCGAATAAGCCTTCTTTAATGAATATTGCTGTTCCATAATTCAACACAGAAGAGGATATCCTAAACTTTAAAGATGATAACGATCACAATAAATTATAATATAGTAATTCGACGGTAGGCGAAAGAAAGTCTATTAAAAAATCTAATGCGACTGAGGAAGATCCTGATTCCTTACTGATAAGCAAGAGCGAGAGTTTTTGCAAACAGAGTTTTAAGGAAAACTAAGACACACTTTAAGATTAGTTTTGGAAACTTTTGGGGCAATGTGATAAAGTATAATCTCATCAAAAATGGTAAATTCGATAAGCAATGGGAAATATTGCTAATAAGTTAAAGACTATCCGTAAGCATTGACGTTTTAATGATATTTCAGTTCGTTTCGATTAATTCTATCGTATATATTCTTTAAAATTATTATACAGATAAATAAATAATGGGCTGCGTGACAACTACTGATGATGATCATAATAATAAAGCAAAGTCAATGTAAGATAACAATAGAACAATACCGACGAGTTAAACGGCCTCAGTATTCGTAACAAAGTCGTCTATTTTAATTAAGAACCCTCATCATAATTAAATTATTAATACTCTCATGTGCAAAATAGCGCAAAGATTAAAAGTAAATTCCATCATAAGCGTAAACCTCATTTTTCGTGCCTCTGATCATAAATTTAAGGCATCAGAATTTAGAAATTGCTGTCACGAGCAAAAAAATACAGTATTGATTGCCTGCACAATTGATAATAAATATTTCGGAGCATTTACTCCATGTGAGTGGAAAAAAGATGAGATTTTAACTTACGAGCATGATGAAAATGGATCCTCCTTTCTATTCAACGTCAGCAAATAAAAAGTAATCTTTTATAAAATAAAATAATAAGAAAAGAAGTTTGCTATTTTAAATGACAGTGATTCCGGGCCTGTTTTTGGTAAAGGTCACGATATTAACATCGTTGATGAGTGTGATAAAAATGTAAGTTGGAGTAATCTCGGTAAAAGTTATGGTAGTGAGTTTAAATATGGATCTTCTAAATCAAATTCATAGCTCTGCGGATGTTAAAAATATAAACTAAGATAGTACTAAATTTGGAAGATCTAAACGAAATAATCAATTCAAAAATGATTCTGGAGTCTTCTTATATATCGTGATCAATGCATTTATTATTTTGCTTTGAGATTTTACACAATTAGGAGAGAATACGAGAATTTAAATATTATATTATATCATCAGATTAAGCTCATTATAAATTATTTGATTAAATGTCAGAATTCGTGGAATCATCCCCTCAGCCTAATACTGCCACTTATCCATCTGATGATGCGGTCTATTTCAATATGGATAACAGTAAATAAAATGAACAACAACCCAGTGGACTAGACTCAAACCTTACTGCCCAAGCTAGGGCAGCTTTCATAGTCAAGGTATACTTCCTACTCATAAGTAACCATAAAGTTATTTAGTGGAACTGATAGTTACGTTCGGAATGTGTCTCCTCTCTCAATACGTTCAGGCTTATCAATAATTTCAGCTTGATTATGCATGGGTGCTAGTTTTTCCTGTGCTCCTCCTAATTGTCATTATGGTATTAGTAATGTGTGTACCAAAAGCCAGATAATATCCTCTGGACATGATCATGCTGCTATTCTTCGTCCTTTCTTATGGATATCTTATTAGCTTTGCCTGCTCAGCAGTACAATAGTAAGTATAAGGACCAGTGGTTGTAATTGCAGTGGCCATAACTCTGATTATTACAATTGCGATAACCCTTTATGCCTTCTTCGTTAAAGCAAACTATCTGGTTCTTTATGGGATCTTGATAGTGGTATCTCTAACAGCTATTCTTGTTTTGATAATTGCACTTGTTTCGATGGCACCAGTAATGATCAGCATCTACTGCGGATTAGCTGTAATTATCTACGGTATTTACTTGGTGGTGATTACTAAAATGATCATTGGTGGTGATAATGACATGGTTGCTTTTCCTTTGGATAACTACATAATTGCCTCTCTGTTCTTATACATTTACATAATGAGAATGTTCTTATTTATACTGAGGATAGTAGCAAATGCCAGAAGATGATGATTATGTAATCTCATATACTTTATCTTAAAAAATAATATTATGAATGCAATGTTTTTTTATATATATTCTCTTTAATCTATTTAAGAAGGGTAAATTAAAATATTTTTATCAATTTTTTTTTTTAAAAAATAAGGTATTTTGATTTGTTAGGATGATTGAAATAATTCTATAATTAAAGTATTAAAAATAGAACATTTGTCAAATGGAAGAGAGATTAAATATACAAGAGAGAAGACATTTCTATTTCAATTTGATATTCGTTCATTCACGTTCCAATCTATTTATTTTTAGGAGTTGACCATTTTTTAATTATCGAATTAATTTTAATTATATTTAGTTTGTTTTATTTAAAATCAATTATGGCTCTACTTTATCATTTGCATTTTACCTTCTATTTACTATGCAATATAATTTTGATTACAAAACAGGCTCTTCAAGGCTGCATTTTTATTTATCTTTACAGTTTTAGCAAGACTTGCAGACTGTTGAAAGTAGATTAAAATATTTCCCTGCATATCGAAAAAAATATTGAAAAAACAACTTATCTTCAACCAAAGATCTCCTAACTATTTGTTATCACAATATCACCATTGCAACTTGGAAAATATTAACTGCTTTCCACTCGATTATTTGTACAAATACTTCATTAACCATAGAATATATCTTTAGATAACAACATTAGAAAGAAATTCGATTTAAATTTATTCATAACAAATGCTATCTATAATATTGTATAAATTTCTATCAAATTCGAGGAATGAAAAAGGAAAAAAATATTTGGTAAGACGACTATTCAAAATGATGATGATTCAGATAAATATCATTTCGTTGAGGTTCAGCCATTAAACAGTCTATTTCAATGATCAGACTCAGCGTTGTCTTAGATATCTGCGTCAGTAACAAGAGCGGAAGAGCTCAGTACAATAAAACCCGGGACTTCTGGGCCGATTCGCTTTTCAATTTTAAAAACTTTCTGAATATCAGAAGTAAACACATGATACTTTTTTTTGCCTCTACAAATGGAGATATAAGAGCGAGCATGATTTTTGCCTAGAGGCCCATCATTTTACTTATCCCTATGACTCTTCATTATAATTCGTATTTATCGAATAATTATACAATAACCTATTGCCTATCATATAAAGAAAATCATAGTATTACTCATGGAGAACATCTTATTGAAACAACAATAAAGAAACAAGTATCTGAACTCTTTTCCTATATTTTACAACTATATTTGAGATTAAACAGTTAATATAAATTGTTAAGTTATTATTGAAGGTATTTCCTCACTCAGATATCAACCTCTTATCATCAATTACAATTATTATTTTTAGGTGAACCAATAAAATAGTTTAAGACCTCATCGTCTTCATTTTAATGTGGTGAGATAGAACATGGGAGAGTTTTTAAAAATTTAGAATCACAGCAGGATATGAACAAGTACAGCAAAGCCTTTTCTGGTTGTTATTAGCTTATCTTACCCTTTTCCTTTTGAAAAATAGCTATTAATTGATCTTTTTTGATTTGAGTAGCAATGTTGAGATGGAATTGTTTGGAAGATGAAACATCTATTCTTTATCTAAATCACCATTGATTTAATAATTTTAGATTCAAATGCTTTAAGTCCATCTATTTACACTTAAATTGTTTTCAGGATGATTATTTTTGAAGATGGTCATGATGAATGAGAAGCTCATCAATGAGAGTATGGATTTAAATTTATCAAGCAGAGTTTCACTGGGCGAAAGGGCTCAAAATTGTAAAATTTGAGTCTCAAGAAGGAAACTCTTAGCTTTTTGGGATTTCCTCCATTTGCGATAGATATGATATGGTTTTTATAAAAGCAAGACTAAATCTATTCGCACTCAGAGTGTCCATGCAACTTGAATAGATTTTCACCAAACTTCTAATTAGTCTCCATAATTCTGCAAGAAATAAAAACGACTAAACACTTTCAGACTTATTATGAGGGACAATATCAAAAATAATTAGGTAAAGTAATCATTAAAGCCTATTTAATTGTAAAGGCAAAGAATCCATTGTAAACGTTATTGAGCAGTATGTACTCGATTTATTCACCATTTGAACCATTGTGCAATTGTAAAATTTAAATTAAATTAAATTAAATGAAAAATTATTTAGAGTAAAGCCATTCAATATGT
>Ga0302186_10003300_pt1 | contig 11876 bp, 9 predicted proteins | sample II_Bog_E1_2_FD_198782 | JGI IMG/M metagenome (GOLD analysis project Ga0302186, IMG submission 198782) | Peat permafrost microbial communities from Stordalen Mire near Abisko, Sweden - II_Bog_E1_1 | ecosystem: Environmental > Terrestrial > Soil > Wetlands > Peat | place: Sweden: Abisko, Stordalen...
GTATTTGGCTATATAAACCAGTGCCCAATGCCAATGTTTGTCCATGCTTTAGATCGTATTGTAAACCGAGCCGTGGCTCAATAGGTGAAAGGGCATTACCCTGTGTAAAATACAAACTATGTAAACCTGCAACAATTGAAAAACGCTCGGTTGGTGTGTATTTTAATTCAATGTAGGGTTGAACAAGTTCTGCATAAGAATTATCGTTCCAGCGCTTTTGCCATTGCAGGTAGGTGCTGGTTAAAGCGGTGTCAGTATTTTTAGCACTGTCAATAAAATTGAAATGATAAGTATCGGCATTAATACCTGCTTTTAATAGTAGTTTATTGCTGAAACGATGTGATACCAGCCATGCTGCCGAATATTCCTGTTGTGTAAAATTATAGCGTAATACAGGAGTTATGGAATCATTTACAAAATTGCCATTGCTATCAGTATGGCGGAACACTATTTCCTGGTGCACATTCTGCTGCTGGTCTTGCGCCATTAAGGTAAATTTGGTAAAGGTATTTACATTAAATGCTTTGGTATAAGTGGCTCCTAAATAACCGGTGCCTGTTGCTAAATATTGATTGCGGTCGCTTTGTCCGTAGAGTTGTTCGGCAGGTGTTTTTTCATTGCTTACTATAATATAGATGTTATCTAAACCACCAATGCCAAAGATGGCTATATCTGCATTGTTTTTTAACGGAAAATTCAATCTAAACGACGCATCCTGGTAATACGGAATGGCACTGGTGCCAATATCTACATTTAAAAAGTTAAATAAGGCTAAGGTTGAATAACGATAAGTAAATAAAAATGATGAACCGTTTGCTTTAGATATGGGACCCTCGCCATCCACCTCTGTGCCTAAAAAACCAAGTTGTCCGCTAAATTCATATTGCTGATTATTGCCGTTTCGCATATTTAAATCAAATACCCCGGCAGTGCCATTGCCATATTCGGCAGGAAAAGCGCCGGTATAAAAATCGGAGTTGCCCAGTGATTTATTGTTTAAAATACTTACCGGGCCGCCTGTTGTACCCGGTACAGCAAAGTGGTTAGGGTTAAAAATGTCTACGCCTTCCAGCTCCCAAAGCACACCCGATGGTGAGTTGCCGCGAATAACCATGTCATCGCGCGAATCATCAGCGCCTTGCACACCGGCATAATTACTAGCCATACGTGCAGGATCACCACGACTGCCAGCGTAGCGATCAGTTTCCTCTACACTAAAATTACGTGAACTTACTGTTGCCATTTCATTGGCTGCTTGTCCGGCCTGTTCTGCTGAAACCGTTACCGCATTCATAGCAACGGCTGAGGGTTGCAATTGAATATCCTGTAAAAATTCTTTGGCAGAGGTTATAATAATATCTTTTAGCAGGATTTGGTTATAACCAACGTAGGTTATTTTAACAGCATATCTTCCAACAGGTGCACCGGTTATTTTATAATTGCCTTGCTCATCAGTAGTGGCGCCGGCAATAGCTGAACTGTCACGCAGCAAAACCACCGTAGCGCCAAACAAAGGAAAATGACTATCGGCATCAGTTACCTTCCCGCGTATAGTTTGGGTGGGTGTTTGTGCGGATAGAAGGGTATTAAAAATAAAAAATGAACAAATGAGTAAATAAAATTGTCTCATAATATGTTTTGCAATCGTTAAAAGTATAAAATAATTAAATCTATTCCGGTAGGCAGTTTAAATATTCAAATTATCTTTGTCAAATGATCTATTTAACACGACGGGAACATTTTAATGCTGCACATCGCTTATATAACAAAACGTGGAGTGATGAAAAGAATTTTGAAGTGTTTGGTAAATGTGCCAACCCTAACTGGCACGGGCATAATTATGAATTATTTATTACTGTAAAAGGCGACCCTGATCCCAATACTGGTTTTATTATTAACGCACAAGAGTTAAGCCGTATTATAAAAACAAGGATAGCCGATAAACTTGACCATAAGAATTTGAATATTGAAGTTGATTTTCTTAAAGATGTGTTACCTTCAACAGAAAATGTATGTAAAGCCATTTGGGAACAATTAGAGCCCTATATTGTTAATGGTAAACTACATTGTGTGAAATTGCAGGAAACAGAAAATATTTATGCCGAATATTTTGGCGAATAAAATTTATAATTATGGCGAACAATGACAAACCCAATTATCTTAAGGTAGAACAGTATAACGACGGACCGCAAGAAGAGATAAAGAGTAATTACCGCAACATTATAAGTGCATTGGGCGAAAATCCGGAGCGCGAAGGATTGGCCAAAACACCTGAGCGTGTGGCCAAAGCCATGCAGTTTTTAACACAAGGCTATCACATGAACCCTGAAGGGATATTAAAATCCGCCATGTTTCATGAAGATTATAGCGAGATGGTTATTGTAAAAGATATTGAAGTGTATAGCATGTGCGAGCACCATATGCTGCCATTTTTTGGCAGGGCTCATGTGGCTTACATACCTAAAGGTACTATAGTGGGTTTAAGTAAAATAGCCCGGGTTGTTGATGCGTATGCCCGTCGCTTGCAGGTGCAGGAACGCTTAACTCACGAAATTTTAAATTGCATACAAAATACCTTACAACCTCAAGGCGTAGCTGTGGTTATTGAAGCCAAGCATTTATGTATGATGATGCGCGGTGTACAAAAACAAAATTCTGTAGCCACTACATCAGCATTTACGGGCGAGTTTGAAAATAACAGAACACGTGCCGAGTTTATGCGATTGATATCAGCTAACTTATTAGACTAAAGCTTGCTATTTTTTAGCCAAGCTATTTGCTTGTGTAGGCTTATATACCCTTAACTCTGCTTCTTTGCCTAACGCAGCAGGCAATGCCACTAAAAATACATTTAAGCCGGGTACAAACAAGCTGGTACGGGCACCAATACGGGTTTGAATTTTAGCTACGTTATCATAGTGGTCGGCATCTTTTTGTTTTATAACATCCACATATCCGGCGCCACAGCTTACATAAATTTCTTTTTTGTAAGGGTTGTAAAACATGTCGTCGGCATCGGCGGCACAACTCATGGAATAAACCATATTGCCCCCTTGCGTATCAAATACCTCAAGTTTTGCGGGATTATGGCAGGCAATAAAAAGTCGATTATCATTAGTATCTAAAGCCATAGCATAGTTGGCAGAGGCTTGTGGATCCCATTGTGCAACAGAAGCCTCCGTTTTCAGGTCGAAAACAAATATTTTTTGAGCCACAGGCACATTTACAAAAAGCTTTTGCTTTCCTTCATCAACAGCAAAAGAAAAAGGGTGGGTGGGTAGTTTAAGGTCTGATGCTACACTAAATGAATCGGCATTGATAACAGAAACCCCGCCATCGCCATAGCCAATAAATATTTTATTAAGTGAAGGGCAATAATGTGCCTCATCGGCATCATAAGTAAGTGAAAGATTTCGTAATTCTTCGTAAGTGGCGGCATCGTAAACCGTGCATTTACCATCGCCGGCATTAGTTACCACAATGGTATTGTTTTGAGCCACATAAGCTACGCCTTGTGGTTCGTTAAGCTCCTTAATTATGTGAACTATTAACCCGGTTTGCAGATCGACGGCAATTAATGAATTATTGCCTATTACTGCCAGGTAAGCTATTTGCTTTTCCTCATTTACGGCTATTTGGGCTATTTTGCCATGTATGCCTCCTAAAGGGATAGTTTTATCCAGTTTTAATTGCACATCGCTACTGCTTATAAGAGAGCAATTGAGTATTAGCAGGCCAAAAATCAATAAAGGTTTAATGTAGCGTATGGTTGGTTTCATGCGTTGGCATTTCGTTAATGATCGGGTCCAGTGGTATTAGTTTACGCAACTTATATGTTAAAGGTTGCAAACCTATGTTTTACGTTATAAGTATAATAATTATTTAGGAAAATATTTTATGTTTAGCTGGTTGGAACGAATGACACATTTTTGGCATTATAATAGATAATAAGGTTAACCAATTAATCGTTTGATAATATGTTTAGTCAAATTAACTAACCATTTCAAAACCTACAGAATCTTATTTATATCGCTACTTCATATTTACTGTATTTGTATGATCATCAAAAAATGGTTTATTGCTTTTGCGATGCTTATTATAAGCACAATAGGTTTTGCACAAGCTAAAACCAAAGTTGGTGATGTAGTGAGTGTGAATTATTTTAATACCCCGCTGCAATTTCATTTACCGGTTACAAATGATATGGTTACTTATGCCGATTTTAGCCCTTCTTCAATTAAGATATATTATAGCAAAATTAACCGTTCCGGATATAAAACCATTTTAAGCCAACTATTAAGTTATAAAGATAGGTTTGATTTGAATGATTACTTCTTTTATAAGTTGGTAAATGCTACTGACAGATCATTATTTCGTGACAATAACCTTGCTACATTTTATGATTGGTTTTTTATGATGAAATCGGGATATGATGTGCGGCTGTTATTTACACGAGGCAACCATTTATTATTAAGTGCTGCTACTGATATCAGGCCTGAAAACATTAGCTATTATAATTACGATGGCAAGTGTTATACTGTGCTTAATGTTATAGGCGATAGTTATAATTATCCATTTGTGTCCTCATTCCCTGATAAAATGGCGGTAATGGGCACAACGCTGTTCTCATTTCAGCTTTATGGTGAACCAAAGTTGCCACTTGGCGATAGCATAAAACGAACGGTGAGATTTAACCATAAGGGTAAAGATTATACCTATACTTATTACTTAAGCAAAAATATACTGGATGCATTTAGTGAATACCCCAGTGTTGATGAGGGTTTTAACTGTAATGCAGATGCATCGGAAATAACGTATCGTACGCTTATACTTCAATTAAAAAGAGATATGAAGAATATGGATACTGTTGAAGGGCTATCTTTCCTTCTGTCCTTTGTTCGAACATCAACGCACTATGAGCGTGATTTGCAACAATTTGGCAAAGTAAAATGGATGGTGCCTGAAGAAGCTTTGTATTATAACAGTAATGATTGTGCCGATCGTGCCCCTCTTATGATATACCTGGTAAAAACTATGTATAATTTGCCGGTAATACTACTCAACTATCCAAACCATCTTAGTATGGCTGTGGCCTTAGATCATGCACCATCACACATGGCAACACCAATTGTTTACGATTATAAAAAATATTACATGTGCGAAGCCACTGAGTTAACTGACCTGTTAGGTGTTGGTGAAATACCAAAACAGCTACGCAACCAACCCTTTCATGTTGTTTGCTCTTATGAGGGTACGGCTAAAAAGCAAACTACACTTAATAATTAAGTATTGATGAATGAGCTAAAAGAATTTGGATGCTATATTTGGCAATAGATAATGTAATGCGTTTAAATTTGTTCAAATCATTATTTTTGCCATCGTGAAATATTGGTACCTACTTATTTTTCTTGCATTATCTTTTACAACGAAGGCGCAGTTTCCCGTTACCGCACATGTAACAGGAAAAATAATATTTGCTGACAGTACAAAAGATTTCTCAGCAGTTAAGATCTTTAATAAAAGAATGGACGATTTTGTGCATCCCAACCGTGATGGAACATTTGAGTTATATGGCTTTAAATCGGACACGTTCATCTTTTTGTGCCAGGGGTATGAAGTTGAGGAATTATGTTATAAAGATTCAATAAGAAAAATGTCGTATGAGGCCCATATTCGTTTACACCGTCCTTTTGTAAATTTAAGAGAGGTAGTGATAGTACCGCCTAAAACCATTGACCAGATACAACATGAAATAGATAACCTTGGTGTGCAAAACACAGATACCTATGGTTCGTTTGATGCTGCTTCAGCGCCTTTAGCGGCCTTATGGGAAATGTTCTCTAAGCAGGAAAAAGAAAAACGCAAGGTGGCCTCATTAGAAGATAATGATATGCGCCGCCGTGTGATGCGTGAACTGCTTAGAATTTGCATTAGAGATCACCTCATTGATCTACACAACGACCAAATGGATGCGTTCATAGATTACTGTAGTTACCCTGATAACTATCTTAAACAGGTAACTATGTACGACTTGTTAAGCAGCATAAAAGTAAACTACCATTATTTTTCAGGACAGCGTTAATATTAACGTTGCGTTAAAAAACTTTGCGCGTTTCGCTCTTGCTTACTATTTGCAACACCTTTGGTTTTGTAAGTGGCTTAATAATATAATCGGCCACAAAAGGATTGTTAAGTGCAAGTTCCTGGTCTATGGGGCTAACCGAAGATGATAATATGTAAATAGTAATCTGTTCTTTTACAGGCACTGCAAAATCTTTAAACCGTTCTAACACTTCCCAACCGGTCATGCTTGGCATGTTAATATCCAGGAAAAGAACTGTTGAGATAGCCTCATTGGTTTTGGCATATTCAGCTTCAATATAGCTCAACCCTTCTTCAGGATCTGTGAAGCAATGGATCTCTGCATTATTTACTGCAGATTTTATAGCTATTGTACATGATAGGTTATTATGAGGGTCATCATCAATAACAATATAACGGATAGGTTTTGCACTCATTTTATTTGTTGTTTTATTTTAGGTTATAATTAAATATTAAACTCAATTGTAAATGTAGTGCCCTTATTTACTTCACTACTTATACTGATTTTTCCTCCTAATGTTTCAACCTGGGTTCTTACCATAAACAAACCCATGCCCCTTCCTTCAACCTGGGTATGAAAGCGTTTATATAACATAAATACCTGGTCACCTCTTTTGGCAAGGTCTATACCCAGGCCATTATCTTTAAATGTTAGTATTATTTTTTTATCTTTTTTGGCGCTTGTTATTTCTATAACAGGGGCTTCATCAGGTTTGCGGTATTTTATACTATTCGACATCAGGTTATAGAAAATACTCTGTATATAGGTTTTAAGGCTGAATATTTCGTCCAGAGCGCTAAAGTCTGTTTTAATGGTGACATTCTCATTTTGTATGAGGCGATGTATGTCATTTTTAATATCCTCGGCAATTGCAGAAAAACTTACTGTTTCCCGCATCTCGCTTATCTGTCGTTTAACCTGCAATATCTGGTTCAGGTCAAGTATAACGTTATCTAAACGGTGAACAGAATGTGATAATCCGTAAAGAACTTGTTTCTTACTTTCAGCGTCAAGTTCATCCAGGCTGTTCATGGCTTCAGAAAAGCCCATGATGTTTGCTAAAGGGGCACGCAAATTATGAGACACGATATAGGCAAACTGCTCCAGGTCCTTATTTCGTTGTACAAGGTCAGTGGTAATTTTTTCGCGTTCTAATTCTGATAATTTACGGTTTGTAATATCAGATATGGCCATCAATACACCTATTATCTTTTTCTTGTTATCTGACACAGGTGAAAGGCGCAAGCTATACCAGATCAATCCATCGGGGCCTGTATAATTATCTTCATAATGTATATGCTCACCACTTAAAACTTTGGTGTAAGATAACGTGGCGCGTTCTTTTCCTTCCTCTGGTTCATAGTCAATAAATTTAGCCCCTTCAATTAGTGGTTTGTTCATTAATCGTTTAAATCCTTCAGTAGCTTGATGATTGAAGGATACAATTCTATGATCAGAATCTAATAGTATATAGGATGTTTCAGCATTATCAAAAATGGTACGCAAGTTAGCTTCTGACTTTTGAAGAGATTCATCAGCCAGTCTGCGTTCTGTAATATCTTGTATACTACCCAGTATTTTTATTGGTTTGCCGGTAGTAATATCATATACCACTTCTCCACGTTCATGCACAATACATTCTTTACCATCATCGCGTATAATACGGTGTTCAACACTATATATGGTGTGCGCATCAAGCGCTTTTTTAATAGCTGCTTCAATTAATCCTCTGTCATCGGGGTGAACCATTTGAAAGAAGAGTTCATTATTAACCTCCACTTCACCGGGCTCAAATCCAAAAATGCGGTATGTTTCATCTGACCACATTAACGTGTTAGAATCTATTTCATTAACTTGTTCAAGATAAAGCTCAAAACTGCCTATATGTGCTATACGTTGAGAGGCCAACAATTGTGCCTGGCTCTGGTTTAATTCTTCTTCAGCATGTTTTTCTTCGGTTATATCTCTAAAGTTGGTAACAAAAGCTTTTACATTAGGGTCCTCCAGCAAATTGGTAATTGAACCTTCGCACCACCTATACGCGCCTTTTTTGTGAAGAATACGCAATTGCAATTTAGATGCTTTGCCCGGAGTTGCTTTAAGCTGCTGAGTTTTTCCTATTAGTAATGACACATCATCAGGATGCACCACTCCGATACCGCGTTGGCCAACATATTCAGATAAGGTATAACCAAGCACTTTTGTAATTGAGGGGCTACCATACAGAAACACACCTTCTTCACTAACCAGCGTTTTCATATCGGTACTATTCTCAATAACCGCTTTATAAAATAGTTCGCGGCCCTTTAACTCATTTTCAGCTTTCTTACGTTCGCTTATATCTCTGAAAAAGCTTTGAGCGCCCACTATAACGCCATTAATGTAGCGCGGTACCACATTGCCTTCTACAAAAAGTTTTCTGCCATCTTTGGTTACAAATACTCTTTCAATATTTTTTAGCGATTCACCTGCCATTATCAATGGCATATTGTCATGAAAATAATCTTCGGTACCTTTTTCAAGTACATTTGTGAAGTGCAAAGTTTTAAGGTCTTCGTCGGTATAGCCCAACGCTTTTTTCCATGCGGCATTGGCAAATACAATATTACCGGTGGCACTTAGTACGTGCACCATTTCATTACTTAATTCAATAAGGTTGCGGTATAATTCTCCATTTTCAGTATTATCATTTTTGTTCGGAGAAATTACGGTATTGTTTTGATCAGTAGTATCCTGAAGAAAATGATGGATACCCTCACTTTGCTTGCGCGGCATTGCAATACGCATAGCCTTTCCGTCAGGAGTAACTTTTAATGCAGTTTTTTTTTGAGTTTTAAGTTTCATGCAGTGTTCTGTAAGTGTGTTTCATTTAGAGCATAAAATCACATAAATCGTATTTTATTTACTTGCAAATAAGTGTAAAAGCACAGCATTTGTGTTGACAGTTAACGCATCTCGGTGACTAAGTAAATCAAACTCATAAAAAAAGTTGTCAAAACTTGTCAGGGTAGATATGCTGAATAATTATAATTAATTGATTATCAAAATATTAATAGAATAAGCATATACAGTGACAAGTTGTAAGCAATTTATACTGCATTACGGATTTAGATGTGCATTACCAGTTTGGTTTATGCATATTTTAAAAGAGCAGGTACAACAACAAAATTTAATTGTGGTAGGGGGTGGTATATGATTTGAATTTAGCGGTCAGCTTGCTGACCATGTTATATTGATACATTAGGGCAAAGTTTTAGCTGATGGAATTACAGATCAAGTAGCATTTATAGATTCGTTGTAGATTACCCTCCAAATTGTGTATAAATTGTTAGTAAATGATAGCCAAAACTTAATTATTCCCGCTCATTACGTTATCTTTACAAGATAATAGTTCAATACATTTTTAGTTAGTTTTAATAGCTAACCCAACTTAGTAAATCATTCCTTCATGGCTAAAATAATAGCAGTAGCTAATCAGAAAGGTGGTGTGGGCAAAACCACCACAGCTATAAATTTGGCAGCCAGTTTGGCTGTATTAGAGTACAAAACGCTGTTGGTTGATGCTGATCCGCAGGCTAACAGTACCAGCGGCATTGGTTTTGATCACAAGCATATAAAGACCAGCCTTTATGAATGCATGATCAATGAAGCCAAGCCTAAGGACATTATTCTTAAAACCAGTACACCGCATTTATCATTATTGCCATCTCACCTTGATTTAGTGGGCGCAGAAATTGAGTTGGTAAACCACCCTAACCGCGAAAGGTTGATGAAGCAGGTGCTTGATTCAGTAAAGAATGATTACCAGTTTATAATTATTGATTGCTCGCCATCCTTAGGACTTATAACTGTAAATGCGCTAACCGCTGCTGATTCAGTTCTCATTCCGGTTCAATGCGAATATTTTGCATTGGAAGGATTGGGCAAATTATTGAACACAATAAAAATCGTACAGAACAGGCTTAATCCTGAGCTTGATATTGAAGGTATATTGCTAACCATGTATGATAGCCGCTTGCGTTTATCGAACCAGGTGGTAGAGGAAGTTAAGCGTCATTTTAATGAACTGGCTTTAGATACTATTATACACCGCAATACACGCATAGGCGAAGCGCCAAGCGTAGGCAAATCAGTTATTATGTATGATGCTGAAAGTAAAGGCGCCGTTAATTATCTTAACCTTGCCCGGGAGATTCTGCAGAAGAACGATAAGACTAGAATGAGAACCGCTGAAAAAATAATTGATGTCGACGCCTAATAAAAACAAAGAGGCTTTGGGTAAAGGCATCCGTGCTTTGCTTGATTCTATGGATACAGAGGTTAATTCGCATACCAATGCATCACCTAGAACAGATGCATCTGAAGTGCCTATTAGTATGATAAGTATTGAGCAGATAGATGCTAATCCTTATCAGCCAAGAACAGATTTTGATGAAGAGAAACTAAATGAGCTGGCAAATTCCATTAAGGTACATGGCATCATTCAACCGATAACCGTTCGTAAAGTTACTGCCAAAAGATTTCAGCTTATAGCCGGTGAGCGCCGTTTAAAAGCATCTAAGCTGGCTGGCTTGAAAGAATTACCTGCTTTTGTACGCACCGCTAATGATGAGCAGATGCTCGAAATGGCGCTTATTGAGAACACTCATCGTGAGGATTTGAATGCCGTTGAAATAGCTTTGAATTATAAACGGCTGATTGATGAATGTAATCTTACACAGGAAGAAGTTGCGGAGAAGGTAAGTAAGGACAGAACGTCGGTTACCAACTATTTGCGCCTTTTAAAATTGCCCCCCGATATTCAACTGGCTCTAAAAAATAAACAAATATCTTACGGTCACGCACGTGCGCTGATAAATATAGATAGCACGATTTTGCAAATGCATCTTTTTAAAGAGATCATTGCAAAAGAATTGTCTGTAAGGCAGGTAGAGCAGTTAGTACGTGAGGGAATAAAAATAAAAGATAAAAAGAAAAGCACTATTGTATCTGTAACTAATCCGCAGTTGCGGAGGTTACAGGACCAATTGACCTCACATTTAGGTACAAAGGTTTTTATTAAGCGTAATAATAAGGGCAATGGTGACATCGTTATCTCCTTTTTTTCTGATGACGACCTTGAACGCATTATTGAGATCATTAACCCGGAGTAACATGGGGATTAATTTTTTTTTTCCTTTCATTATTCTATTCGGAATTAGTTATGCAGTAATTGCGCAGGATACGTTAAAGACATCAACAATAACTCATCGTACAGATTCTACCGTTAACAAGGCACCGGCCATAATACAACAAACTGACTCTGCTACAAGTGCACACGCCATAGACACCATTGATGTAAGAAAACACTCGCCAAGTATTGCGGGACTTGCATCGGCTATTTTACCGGGCGCGGGGCAGTTTTACAATAAAAAATATTGGAAAATACCTGTGTTGTATGCAGGCATTGCAGTTGATGTTTATTTTATTGTTTCTAACTATAAAAGTTATCAGCAGTTTAGGCAGGCTTATATTGCTAATGTAAGCGGAGATACTAATACTACTAATCCTTATGCATTTGCCTATTCATCTGCCGATTTGTTATCAATACAACAATATTATCAAAAGTATTACAACCTCTCTATTATAATTGGTGGTGTAATTTATGCGCTTAATATTTTAGATGCTGTGGTAGATGCCCACTTATTTTATTTTGATGTGACTGAAAAGCTGAGTATGCAAATTACTCCCACTGTAAACCCCTTTCGTATAGGCTCTATGGCAAATGCCGGGG
>Ga0302186_10003301_pt1 | contig 11876 bp, 9 predicted proteins | sample II_Bog_E1_2_FD_198782 | JGI IMG/M metagenome (GOLD analysis project Ga0302186, IMG submission 198782) | Peat permafrost microbial communities from Stordalen Mire near Abisko, Sweden - II_Bog_E1_1 | ecosystem: Environmental > Terrestrial > Soil > Wetlands > Peat | place: Sweden: Abisko, Stordalen...
TTTGTAGAAAAAATTTTTTAATTAAACAAAGACATATTTTTTTTTAATTTCCTGATCTGGGAAAATTAAAAATTAAAATTGTGTTTTTTATTAAAATTTTCTTTTAATTGTCTTTTTATTTAAAGAGTAAATCTTCATCATTTTCCTCATCCAAAAGATTTCCTCCTCCTTCTTCTTCCAAAGCTGCATTGGCCTTTCCCCCCTTGCTTTGAGAAGCTAGTTGTTGTGCTGCAAGAAATCTCTTTTTCTTATCTGATTCTTCTTCGGCTAAAATTTTCTTCTTTTTCTCCAAAACCTTTTTCAATCTAAAAAAATTCCTATATTTTCATAGAAATTCATTCTACCTGAATAGTTCCTCATTGCCAATTTCTTCCAATTCTTGATCAATATAACGATAGGTGGAAATAAATCTGGGAATGACAATATATTCCAAAGCATTGACTCTTCTGTTGGTGATTTTGATGACTTCATCCAAATTAATAAATGATGTCTAGTTCCTGCTATTGATTGATAATAATGAAATTCAAAATACCTGCAAGGAAGCTATGGAAACCAACAAAAACAACACTTCTTTGAATTTATCTCTGCATTTTTGCACCTGTTGGCCACCTCTATCAATACCAATTTGATTCAAATTGCTATCTGCTCATATTTTTTTTCATTTTTTAAACTCAAACTTAAATTAGAACCTGCATCTTCAAATTCTTTCAAAGTGTAAATTGGCAATATGACCCCTGCAATGTTTTCTCCAGCAAAATCAACTCTAAACGTAGATCTTTTCACAGAATCTTTGACCTTCGTGCTTAAAATTTGTTTTAAAAATTGATAAAAATTAAATGGTACGCCAATTCTCCAGCAACATATTGGGCACTGGCGAACAATAAGAGGGCATCTTGAACTTGTTCTCCCATTTTTCCCTTGGTATCCAGGAGAGCCACCATAATCGTTCTAAATTTAGTTTTGAGAGCATCGCATTTTCTCTTTAACAACTCGTGACCTTTTTTGGCTGAGGCGATTTTGGTCTTATACAAGGCCAAATTCCTTCAGGATTAGATTTTTGTAATTCGCTAAAATTAGTATTACATTCTGCTTGGTACAACTTGGGCGGACATTTTTTTAGAGGGCTCTCTTTGCTATCTTTTTGTTTTAAATCTAATTTTTATTTTTTTTAAATAAATCATTTGGTTTTAAATGAAATTTTGAATCTAAGTTTATTTTCTTTCTTTTTAAAACTAATCAAATTTTTCCATGAAAAACTCTTCAACATCTTAAATTTTACAAAAAAAATCATTTTTCAGGGACTTGAGACCCATAAAAATCCACGTCAAATAATGGCATAACTATCATAACTTCAAATTTCCAAATTTTGAAAATAATTAAACATGAATTTGGAATTTATATAACTATTTTTTTTAAAAAAAGCTTTATATTTTATATGACACAACAATTTCGTCCCTATTCGGCTAACCCCTCGAAAAAGCTCGGCTCCACCTGTCCAATAATCATCAAACATGATTTCCCAAACGATGATCAAAACTATCTTGATGAAGGATTGATAACAATGAATTCATATAAAAAACGTTTTCGTTATGATGAAAGTTTCAATAAAGGCACCCCCCAACGACCCACTTCCGCCCTGATGATGACTGCTCATCCAAGAAGTGCGAGAATCCGTGCTTCTTCTTCGAAAAATTGGCATCCTGCCTCAAAAGCTGAATTTTTAAGTAGTGTGATGAAATCAATAAAGAATCGTGAAAAAAATGAAATAAAACCTATAAGAAAGCTGAAAACGATGTATTTCCATTCGATCCTTTATAAAGTGAAGCAACAAAAAGAGGACCTAGATGAAAAGATTAGAGTGATGGATAATTTGAAGACTGATTTCAAGGAAACTGACATTTGCATTTTAGCGAACACGGGTGCCATTGATTATATTTTAAGTTTAAATGCGAAGGCGAATCCCACCAGTTGTTCCAACCAACTTTTGAGTAATTTTTAGTTTTTCATAATTTCTATTATTTTGATATTTTTCATAAGAAAATGAGAAAAAAGAATTGGAAGAAATCAAAGAAAGCAGAAAAATTATGAGTCAGGCACATAGGCCGCTTTCTTCACATCCCAATTTCTATAATCCGAAAAAAATTGAAAAAAAACCAGAATTTTTATCAGAGGAAGATTTTTACGATGAATCAAATGAAGAATTTCGTATTTTAGGCAATGCATCCAAATTATATAATAGACCAGGGTCTGGGATTGAAAAGAGCTCCTCTACTAATGAAATATCAGGTTCGTATTATTAAAATTGTTTGAAGAAAAGATATTTCATTTAGCAAAGATCAATGGATTTATTAACAATTGCAACAGAATTAAAGATTTATATGAGTCTGAACAACAGAACCAATTTTCAAAAGATCCAGAATTGATAGAAATACCTGAGGTTGAGGATAATTATAAATCTGTTTTTAACGACAAAAGTATTCAAAACTCCAGAGAGGGGGTCTTAAATAAAACGAACCCTTATAAAACTATCTTAAATATGCGAGTGAAACCTCAAAAATTATACAAAACCTCATTGACCAAATTCCATGAATCAGGGTTAAGCAGCTCCTCAATGAGAGTGAGAGCTGTTGAAATTTTGAATTCGACCCCGAACAACCATAAATTTTATAATCAGATTCATAGTCTCAAAAATCCACAGTCGAAATTTTTCAATGACAAAAAGGCTGAGATTTTCGTGAAGTATCATGAAAGAACCGAAGTTAAAGAACTCAGTGTGAGCGGCTTCTCAAATAAAATGGTAAAAATTAAGAATCTTAATGATGAATCAGAATTGGAACAAATTAAAACTGTTATTACTAATGCCGCACTCCCTGATAAAAAGATTCAAAGGCCACTCACGGCATTTCATAAGCCCATTTACAAAGAAAACAAGAATTATCAAATGAAAGTGTCTCCAAGTGATTGAAATTTGATTTTTGAATGTTTTAAAGTTGAAATTTAGGAAATTTGATAGTGGATGGAAGCGTTTTTAACATGTTTTCAAATGTAAATATTCAGAAATCTATAAATCCGATACCACAAACGGCCATAGGTCACACTAGACACCTTTTGATAAATAATTATGATTTGCAAGAATGAACTCGGAAAGATTTTTTTTTCATTTTATTAAATATTTAATATCAAAAATTACAAAAAATGAGTTAATTTTTTAAAATATTATGATAATTTAATCATCATTTCTTTGAATTCGCGTAAGGAAATTTGTCCATCTCCGTTTTTATCGATCTCCTGAATTAGTTTCGCCCATTGAACCTCATCAACATTCGAGGATCTAAAAGTGCTTTTGATCTCATCTTTCGTGATGAACCCATTTCCATCCTAGATTTTATTAAAAATATATCATTTCTTCTTTGTTTCAATAAATTTTCTTACTTTGTCTATCATTTTGAACGCTTTTTCTAATACTTTTTTCGACAACAACTTTTTTTTATTAACACTGGCCATCACAAATTCCATATAATCAATGGACCCGCTTTTGTTTATATCGACAATTTCCATGATTCTTTCAGCTGCTTTGCACGCATCTGCTGCATTTAAAATCTGTTGATATCCTTGAATCAATTCTTGTTTATTCAACATACCATTTCCATCCTTATCCAATGATTCAAATAATTCCAAAAGTCTCTGATGTTCTTCATTTGTCGATAGGTTTTGCACTAGGAAAATCCATATGGCATGATGTAATTTATTTTTCACTCTGAACTTCCTCAAATTTTCCAAAGCCAATTGGGCAGATTTTTTATTTACTTTCGGCTTATTTGCGTCTTTGTAGAATAATAACCAAGGGTTATTTAATGCAGTTTCAGCGTCAGGCCGGCTTTTTGGATCAAAAGTCATCATTTGAGCGACAAACTTTTTGGCTTCATTGGAAACGCCCTCCCAAGACAGTCCATCCATTTTATATACACCAAGTGAGACTTTAGCCATAATTTCCTTTTCATTGTCACCACTAAATGGGGGTTTCCCACTCAAAAGCACATATAAAATCACTCCACATGACCAAATATCACATTTACTATCATAACTTTTTTTTATGACTTCAGGAGCAATGTAGTAGGGGGTGCCGAACTTTTGATTCATCACTTCATTTTCTTTAAAACAGCCGGAAGTTCCAAAATCAATAATTTTTATCGGAGAATTATAATCTTGGGTTGCGTAAATAATGTTTTCTGGCTTCAGATCTCGATGCACGATGTTGTTTTTGTGACAATAGGAAACCGCTGATAAAATTTGCCTCAAAATATCAGCAGCTTCATTTTCTTCAAGGTGAATTTGATCCACGATTCTTTCAAAAAGCTCCCCCCCTCTGCAAAGCTCAGAGATAATATAAAAAAATTTCTCATCTTCATAATATTCAAATATTTTCATTATATGTGGATGATCCTAAAAAACCAAAAACCCATTAAATTTTTGAAAGGTTTCTATAAATTACTATTTGCTTCAAAATATCAACTTCCATCATGAGTCTGGATTTTTCAGCCTCATCCAAAGAATCCTTTTTAATCATTTTAACAGCTCTTTCGATGCCGGTTATTTTATGAATCGCTTTACGAACCTCACCAAAAGCACCTTTTTAAAGAAGAGAAAAGGTTGCATGAATTAAAAGTTTGTAAAAACCTTTTCCCAAAGGAGAGGATTTGATTTTGTAATCTTCCACAATCATATTTGTTTTTTTGCGGATGAAATCAGTATAATTTACCTTAAAACTGTCAGTGCCTTTATGTTCAGAAGAAGATTTTAAACTAATTATATTGCTGCTCGAGCCACCACCCAAAATCTTCTTTTTGTCTCCTCGTACACTGCATCCACTTCCCATGAATTTATTTAAAGTGGTTTTTTAAGCAAAAAAAAAAGAAATTTAATAAATAAAACTAATTAATTTTTTTTCTCGAAATGTTCTTTTAAAGTTTCCATTTTTAAATTTTAAAGAAAAATTTTCCCCAGTTCCGAATAAAATAAACAGAAAAACAAAACAAAAAAAGAATTCATTTTGTTCTCAAAATTTAGAAATCAAAATTATTTTTAATAATTCAGTTAAAAAAATTATTTGTTTTTTTTCTTAAATATATATGTAAGAACAATTTTTTTCTAGTACTTTTGAAAATATTCACTGCCATTAATTACTTAATTTACTGTCAGAATTTGACTTTTCTTATATAGTTTTCAATTAATATAATATATATATTCAAAAATCCCAAATAAATATTTGGTGGTTTTGTGTAATAAAATGATATTTTTATTTTTCATACTTATTTTCTTTGGTTTTTTAAAGTTTTCAAAGATGCAATGTATATTATATGACCCTGACTCCTCACCAAATTCTTGCATTTTTTGTGCTTACAATTATTATGATTCCAAAATGGAAATGAGATTTTTGCAACAAATTTCTCCAATTATGGATCAAAACGACTGTATTTTGAAAAATAATGAAACTTATATTCGAAATATACTTGTAATAAGTCCAAATGTAAGTTTTTTTGATTTTAGCTCATTACCAATAATAGATCAAGTATATTATGATTTAGCTGACGCTTTAATTAATGAATGGTTTCAATTTTCCGCCTACACATTTGGGAATTTCAACATATATTTATCAAAAGGGGATCATTTCATCAAAAGTGACCTTTTAGACCAAAAATATACAGTTTTATTTCAACGGGTGCAAGTAGAAATATCATTAAGGCCATTAAATTGTGCTGACTTTAATTTGGAACAAATATGTGTGGTAGATGAGACACCAACAATTTTTCTCAACTCTATATTTTCGTTTGGAGTATCCTATTCCTTGGAAATTCATGATCTGATCATTGATGCACATGATTTGAATATTCTGAATTATGTATGTTCAAAAGAAAATTCAAGTTTATGTTGCGATTTACAAACATATAATAATAATTCATGTGACATTAAAGATATTTTGTCGAATAACGGGTTCGAATTTCGTTTTTTTTATTTAGAAACAGCTTTTGATGATCCAGATATGAAATTTCCAGAACTATTACTGGCAAATATGAATTTTGTTGGTTTTCAATTAAGTAAACAAGAAAATGTTACTTTTTCATTTATTGTAATTGATTATTTTGGGGGAAATCTATTTCTAATGAATCTAGATTTTTCGAATTGCGGGTTATTTAACCCAATTATAATTTATAATGACACCTATTTCTTAAAAAAAGATTTTGGGGAATTTTATGGAAATTTAATACCATTTTTGACCCTCAGAAATACAACAGAATCTTTTATTAACGTGACTGATATCATGTTTCTAGATTGCTCTGCATCTGATTCAGATAAATTTGGATTTTTGCTTGATCAATCTTTATTTTTATTCCAAAATTATCAAGGCGAAATTATGATTCAAAATGTCTTCTTGACAAATTTTTCTATGAACACACAAGGTTACCTTTTTTGTTTATTAAACAGCACTGAACCAAATAACCAATTATCTAACATTTCAGCTCAAAATTGTTCAAACGTTTTGTTATTTTTCATAGAACAATCAAATATTCTCATTAATCAAGTTTTTCTCATGAATTCAACTTGGGGAAATTTAGCTATCAATATATTAAATTGTCCCAGAATTTATTTTTTGAATCTATTGATAGAAAACAGTTCCATGAATGTGCAAAACATTGATTCAAATCCTCTAATTTTCGGAAGCAATTCAAACATCAACATTATACAATCCGAATTTTTAAATTTAAATTTCTTAAATTTAATTTTTGAGTTTTCGACCATTCTTTTCAAAAATTGTATTTTTCATCTAATTTACACAATGAATTCGCCATTTATACTTACAAATACTACATTCATTGACTTTACACAAATGGACTATTTTTTCAACAAACAGACCGATTTTGATATCATTACTCTCATAGACTCTAATTTTTTCAATCAATCTCTTGGTTATTCTTTTGTTTACAGTCCCACCACCTTGGAACTTTTCATATCTTCAAGTAATTTCATTAATATTAGCGCAAACAATACAAAAAGCTCTCAAATCATTTTCGTCCAATTAGGTCTTGAGACCATTGAAAATTCAACTTTTATCGACATTTTTTTCTCTGCAGGTGGAAACGCAATTTTTACATTCAAATATTCAAATTCTGTTGTAAAAAACTCGATTTTTCTTAATTGTGGCTTCACGTATCCTATTAATATAGCAAATTTCGGAAGCATCGAATATGTGAACCTGTTATATTTCTGGACTTGTAATAATATATCTGTGTTAAATAACACCTTTAAAAATGAAGGTAACATCAATTTATTTTCGGGATTTATATATGCTGTGCTTACTGAAGGGAACGTTATGTTAGAAGGAAATTTTTTCAAATACACAAATAAAATTGCAAATGTCTATTATACCGGCCTAATTTTTTCAAATGCTCCCAATATAATCTTAAAAAACAACATTTTCTACAATTTCCAATGTCCAGATTATGTTTCCTTCCTTCATAATAACGGAGCAGTTAGTCTACAAGGAGACAACACATATCTTCCTTTAGCAAATAAGAAGAATTGCACTTTGATCAACAATTCATTTTTTGGATGCACTTGTCAATCTGGTGGGTCTTTGGGAATCATAAATTATGATTTTGTTGAGGTCAACAATTTGCATTTTTATAATTCATCATCTAATATTGGGGGAAGTTTATTAATTGTAAGTTCATCATTGGCATTTTTCCAAAATGTTTATTTTAATCAAACTTATGCTATGAATGCGCATACTGCTTTTTTGAAAAATATAATTGAAATAACCTTTAATAAGACAGTAATCTGGTGGGGACAGAGTACAACTAACGGAGGAATAAAAAACTCATTAGTTGGAAAAATGAATTTTGGATTTGTTATGGGTTTTAATCTCAGCACACTTGGAAGTGGAGCAGTCTTCAATTTTAATCAAGGGAATAGTGTAATCAGTAATTCTACATTTGTTTTATGTTGGGCTAGTGAAACAGGTGGTATTCTGTTATTAACAAATAATGGAAATTTGAATCTCAGTAACATCATAGTGTTTCAGGTGAGAGCTTTATATGGAGCTGGCATTTATATTGATTCAGCTCAGGCTTTGGAGATAAAAAATAGCAGTTTTATAAAAACACAGTCCAAATTTCTTGGAAGTTCATTATATATAAATCTGGTTAACAATTTTACATTGGAATCTACTGTTTTTCTATATTGTGAAAGCCTGACCAATGGCATTATTTATTTCCAAAATGATGAATTTTCTGCAGATTATTCAATCTATAACATTTCTTGTATTTTGAATTCTGCCAATGAAGGAAGTTGCTTTTTTTGTGAAACTATGGGTCAATTCAAATTGAAACTTTATAAATTTGAGAGAAATAATAACGCGTTGATTGTTTCGCAAGATAACCTCGAAATTACTCTTGAATTAGGTGAAATTTCCAATAATTTTGGTAACTATATATTTTTCTTCAGCGGAATTTCCTTATTTATGACCAGCAACGTATTTAACAACAATTCATTTAATATGGAATTGCTTTATGTGGACAGTCTTCAAACCGTTGCTCTTGATAACATAACATTCAAAAACAACAATAATTTAAAAAACTTGAATCCATTGATTTTTTCTTCATCATCTTCAATGGTTTTAAGCTATATTACCATGATTCAGCCTAGTTTTGGCACATATCTTCCTTTCTTACTCAAAGCGCTTGGAAGTAATATTGAAATGAGATTCTCTAATTTTTCAAATATTTCTCATGGATCACAAGCTCTTATTGACATTGAAGGCAATTCATTGAAATGTGAGTCAATAAATGTTAGTTATACTCAAGGAATTGTTTTTAACATTCTTGATACAGATGTTATGATAGAAAATTCCAGATTTTATGGAAATACCATAGATAATTTGACCCTTGTATCTGATATAGTGATTTCTATCACTTGGTGGAAAAAATTTAATTTTAGTTTAATGAATTGTGATTTTTTTACAAAATCCAGTTTTTCAATGGAAATTTCAAATATATATTCATTTCTGATATCCAATTGCAATTTTATAGGGGATTTTGGTGCCAAAGGTGTTTCTGTTTTTGATTTTCAAACTCTTACGATTTTAAATAGTTCATTTCATAATTTCACCAATTTGGAAGAAGGTGAAAGTGCTCTTTTTCTTTCTGGATCTTATTTATCTGATATTCCTTCAACCACCTTTATTAATAATACCATTTTCAATTCAAATTCTGCATGTCATTCCAGCTGCTTATTCTATGAAGGACTTTTCCAAATTTCCATATACAACTCAACTTTTATTAAAAATTCAGCTCTAAGCAATATTGAAGGCAAATGTGGACGGGTGCCCATCGCTCTTTTCTCATGTCTATCCAACAATTTTAATAGTTGTAATGTAAATTTAGAAGAGAACCACTTTATAAATAATTACGCTGATTTTATGTCATCAATGATTTATGCCATCGCTTCACTTTTTGAAAAAAACAATCAAGTTATTTTTGATTCAGAAACAAATAACATTTTTGCAAATTTCATCAGTTTTCCTTTATACATACAAAATTGCAATTTCACAATTAGTAGTGGACAACCAAATTATATGATTTTTATTCTAGTAGACGCATTCAATCAATCACTTATCTACAAAACAGAAAACACTGCCACTTTAATGAAAGTTTCCAATTCCTCAAATTTGATTCTAAAAAACACCTTATCACTTCCAACTAACAACGGCACGTTTAATTTTTCAACTTTGACAATCATCAGTCAACCCAATGCATCATTTTGCATTGAAATCAGAACTTCCATTTTCGAAGAAATCACTTCACGAACCTTCATTATTTCTAATGTATTTGACATTTTCTCTAGACCCTGCCAAATTGGTGAAATCTTAACCATTGATAATCAATGTAAATTGTGCACTCTTGGACAATTCTCCTTAATTGACCCTATGTTTTCTAAAACCCAACAAAATTGTAAAAATTGTGTTCCGAATGCTTTTTGTCCAGGAGGAAGCTTCTTGATCCCCCAGCCCGGCTTTTGGCGGTTTTCCTTTCAAAGCACTCTTATCGTAAGTTGCAAAATGGAGGAAGTTTGTTTGGGTCTCGTTTCTATTTCAACTAACGATCTTATGGATAATTATGAGAAATATTCCTTAAATGAAGACGTCATACATGGCGAATGTCTGAATGGAAATACGGGTAATTTATGTGATCAATGTCAAAAAGGGTTTGGAAAGTCTTCAACAAGTTTATTGTGCGTTGAATGTGAAAATATGCTCACCAGTGCTTATTTAAAATTGTTTTCCATACTCACTTTGGTGGCTCTTTATGCCATAATAAATGTTATGGACATTGATCAAAATAGGAATTCGAATAATATCATCACTGTTATTGGCAAAATTTGCATAAACCACGTACAAAAGCTAGCGATCCTTTCATATTTCAGCAATAATGCAATGTTAATGAATCAAATTAGGAATTTCCTCTCTTTTCTAACCGAATTCAGCTTAACAAATGAGAATGTTTTCTCCAATGATTGTTTTTTGCAAACTGTTTTCAACATAGAAAATGATTTCTATATATATAAGATAAATGCCACTTTTATTTTTCCCTTCATAGCTTCTATTTTCGGACTTTTTTTCATGACCTTCCTGGAATTTTGGGATTTTGCTAAAAAAAAGAAACATTTCATTGACAAAAAAAAAATCTACTTGATGTTTCTAATCACTATATTTCTTTCCTATCCTATCATCACAAAATGTTCATTAAGCCTGGTGAATTGCATGAAATTGGATGAAAGTGATGATAAATATTTGTATGCCTCTCCGAATATTAAATGTTGGGAGGGAGAACATCTTAAATTTTTCTTTATTGTGGGCTTTTTTGGAATTTTGGTTTGGGGCATCATTTTTCCCATAGTATTAGCATTGCTTATCAAAAGAAATTTGGTAGCCAATTATAAAATTGAAGGCAAATGCAGGAATAAAGCAATTATTTGTTTATCAAATTTTGGTGATGCTGCTTCATTTAAATCTAAAAACGAGAACAAAAAAGATGTTTATCTGTTTTTTTATAAAGATTATTCAAAAAAGTGTTATTATTGGGAAAGCATTCTCTTTGTATACAAGTTTCTATTAAGTTTGTTACCTAATTTGAATTATTTGGTTGATAAAGATAAAATAGATATTTATTTTGTGGCATTGGTTTGGATTTACTTATGGCAGATTATAAGAAAACAGCCATTTAAAACTAAATATCTGAATTCTTTGGAGTTCTTTTCCAACTCTTTAATTATTTTTTCAAGATTTCTAGCCATATTTCTCGATGCTTATGGTAACCTTGAATTTTGGTGCTATTTTTGTTCTTTATTGTTCTTTATTTTAAATATTCTCTTTTTCCTTAAGGCTGGTTTTTTGGTATATAAATATAATAAGTGGAAGAACCTCCTCAGAAAATTTTCAAACAATGTTATGATGGCAAATGGAAAATTTAGTGATGTTTTTAGTTCTTATTTTAGGAAAAGAGGAAGAAGAATGATGAATTCTTTGAGGAAAATTCAATTTAATATCCAAAAAACAAGGATTGTTGATTAATGGAAATGGTCTTTTGTAATAAATTCTGTCATTATATATTATGTTTCATAGAAACTTATATTTATTGCACCAGAAAATTTACTTTTGGTGAGGAATTTTCTAAAAAATATATTTTTTTCTCTTAATTTTTAAAGAAAAAACAAACTTAATTTCCAAAATCGATTTTTTTTATATTTTTAAAGTTTTTTATTATTTTTTTTTTGTTAAAAAAATTTGTTTTTTTTTTGAAAAATTGTTTTTTTTTACTTAT
>Ga0302186_10003304_pt1 | contig 11872 bp, 12 predicted proteins | sample II_Bog_E1_2_FD_198782 | JGI IMG/M metagenome (GOLD analysis project Ga0302186, IMG submission 198782) | Peat permafrost microbial communities from Stordalen Mire near Abisko, Sweden - II_Bog_E1_1 | ecosystem: Environmental > Terrestrial > Soil > Wetlands > Peat | place: Sweden: Abisko...
TAAAAATAATTGCTTGCAGAAAACTATGGAAATAACCATGATCTTAATAATAAAGAAAACTTAGGGAAAATTTCCCCAAAATTCAAAAAATTTAATCAAAAATTGTAATTTCCAAAAATAATTAATTATTTTTTTCATTTTTATTCATTTCTTCGCAATTTTTCCCTTAATAAATTTAATAATAATTTTATACTATGTTGAGTTTAGAACATGAATTCCGTTTAGAACGGCTCATTTTAGAGAAACCAGTTGATATGCGATATAAAGTTCATTATCTCAAAGAATGGCCCTATTCAAATATCGGCATCATCAAGACTCCTTATATCGTGGGAACAGGAATTTTGATTTCCTCCAATATAGTCATCACTTGTGCTCACATAATCTATCATACAACAATCCCATCAAAAATCCAATTTTTCAGTCCTCTCAACCCTTCTAAATTAGATTTTTTTAAAGCCAAAAATTATTTCATCCCAAGAAATTTCAAAATCGATGACCCGCAACCAAATCCGAACGATTGGGCGCTCATCTACCTTGAAAAAGACCCTTCATTGGAAAAAATGAAACCTTTGAAAATGAAGATTTTCGATGATGAACGAATTAAATATCCAATATCATTGATAGGATATCCTGGAGATAAAAGGGGGGACATGTATGAGACCTGTGGAGAGATATATGAATGTTTTAAGGATCATTTCTCTTATAAATTAGATACCACCACAGGACAAAGTGGGTCCCCTTTATTGGCGAGAATTGAAGGAAATATTTATTTGATTGGGATTCATCAATCCAGTGATTTGTTTATTGAGAAGAAAAATGGGGTAGTAATGAACCAATTCACTAATAAAAATTGGGGGGTCAGGATAAACCAGGAAATCCAGCGGAAAATCAAGAATTTCCAACAAATAGAAGATAAAAATATATATGTTTCTATTGAAAACGTGGAAAATTTGATTCATAAGGGAAATGAAGGTAATTATTTTAAATAGGATTTTTATTTTAAAGGTTTTGGAATTTGTTGAAGGGGTTATTGCGAAAAAACAAAGAAATGGGTACGGAATAATCTATTTTAAAGATGGAGCTAAATATATTGGACATATCGATGAAAAGGGGGATTTTCAAGGGAAAGGCATTTATATATGGAAGACAGGAGATAGATTTGAAGGGAATTTTTATAGAGGAAATTTGCATGGATTTGGAATTTTCTATTCTCTTAAAGGGACAGTTGAAGAAAGTAAGAAAGTTGATAAAATAATCATTAATATATTTATATTTAGGAGTTTATGAATATGGGAAACGACTCATATGATTTGACGATCGTATAATTTTATTTCTTATTTATTGGAACTAAATATTATTGAATTTTTGCATAATTTATCTAAAATGATTTTTCTTAAATATTAAAAATATAAACTTATTAATATTGTTTTATTTCAACAAACGAATATTGGACCTTTTTCTTCCACTATATTTTGTGTCACCTCTGACCTCTTTTCCCTTTATAAAAAACCTCAATTTCCTTTCTATACGAAAATCTTACTTGTCTCCTTTGTCTTTCCTTTTTTTTCAAGATCCATGCTTTGCTTTTGAAAGAGGGTTTATCACTTTTTTTATGATTTTTATGAATTTTCTTCCTATTAAAATCAAAAGAATTATGCCAAACTAAAAAAAACATACGATTTCTCCACATTTTCTATTTCATTCTTATCCTCTTCCTCTCCTTCGGCTTCTTCTTTCAACCCTTCAATCATCACGATATCATGATTCGTCCCAACTCCTCCCGCATCTATCACTAAATATAGTTTTTTGGCTTTTGAACTATTCGGGAAATCTATGACAACCCCTCCACTAAAGCCTAAAAATTTCCTTGAAAATTCGTGGATTTTCCTCAAATAAAAATCACCTTGTTTCAATGCTGAGGTCGTAATCATCTCGATTTGATCTTTTCCATCGGGATAAAATTGTAAAACTGCTCTTCCTCCCGTGCGTAAACATTTATATAACGAGGAGAAAAAGGTATTTAATCTCTTATATGGGTTATCACATTTTTTGCCAGCCACACAAAGCCATTGTAACGCAGATATACTCACAGCACCATCAAATACCCCAGGACGGAAATTAAACCCTTGACCCATATCTATCTCAAATAAATCACCTTCGGATTCTCTTTCTACTCCTATATCTATTATAAATATTTTTTATCGATATTTTTTTCAACATCATATTAAATATATATAATATGAAACAAAACAAAAAAATACTTATAGATATTTTTGTGGACATAAATATTAAATATAATGTGAATCATATTAAATACCAATATAATGTGAACAAAAAAAAAATACTTATAGATATTTTTGTGGACATATATATTAAATATAATGTGAATCATATTAAATACCAATATAATGTGAACAAAAACAAAAAATACTTATAGAATTTTTGGGGACATATATATTAAATATAATGTGAACAAAAATAAAATACTCACTCAACATATGACGAGAAATGTCGAAACCGATCCAATAATGCTCATTATCAGATAAAACCTCACCACTGATGCCTGAACCACATCCGATATCAAGCAAAAGATTCGAAGATTCTTCTGATAAATTCAATAATTCGATGGCTCTTTCCGTCATTTCCGCTTGCACCTCGATGATTCTGGTGCTGAGAAATCATGGTTTTTAAACGAAATTAATTAGAGATATTTTACCATTCAGAATATTTCTTAGCTTCTTTTTCATTATAGAACTAAAGCAAAATGGGATGAATTTAATAAAGAATTTAATGAGAAATATACAAATTCTGGAGGAAGTTGATATTCAGGCCGACTCATTGATTTTTCTTAATTATATAATATATTTTTCTGAAGAAAAATTAGATATTTATTAAGAAAATTTATAAATTATTCATTTTTTCTCAATAATTCTTAATATTTTTGATTAAAATCCAAGGTCTCATTCTTTATTAATTTCTAATATCTCATGTTTCTTCAAAGTTTCCAAACAAGTTTTTTCATCGAAATTCACGTTTTTATTATAAATCGAGATGAATTTCTTCATAATCGGTAGAACTCCTGCTCTGGTCTTCTTATTCATTAGAAACCCTTCATAATGTTCGATTTTCACATCCACTTCTAATCTATTAAACATCCTCAAATCCCATAACAAAATCTCTAATATCGGTTTATTTTCTATTAGGAAAATCAGGAGTTTCTCCTTGCCTAATTTAAACGTGCTTTTCGATATAACCTGTTTTTTCTCTATTTCCTTCTTATATTTCTTATAATTTTGGCTGAAACGTCTGGATTTGACGTTATTTTGCAGGATTTTCAAAGCTTTTTCCTGTAAAAAGACCACATTCTTATATTCTTCCTTTAAAGCGACCTGAGAAAATTTCTTAGAGACGATTTCAGATAATCCAAAGAGGAATTTATCGCCTTTTAAGCCAATGATTTGAATTTTATCGATAAGAATTTTGGCTGTTTCCTTCACATTTGAACTATTGGCCAATAAAAAAGCGTCTTGTTCGGCCATTTCCCATTGGATTTTCGAGCCTTCATTGGAAATACTCGTGGCTACGATTTCTATCAAAGATTCATAATCCTCAAAAACTTCATTATCGCTTTTCGAAATTTGGCCTTTAAGACTTTGAATAGGCCTTTCTATATAATTCGCTAATAGGAAATATTTCTTCGAACCTGCGAATTTCACGCCTTTCGCTAATAATTGCCTTTTATCGAATTTCTTCAATTGTTTCAAAGGATCTGCTTTCATATTCAATTGGGATTGAATGGGCTTTTTGGTCAAATGAAGACATTGTGGAGTTATTTTGTTGGAATCGATGAGGATTTCACCTAATTCGTTAACTTTTATACATTGGGTCAATTGCTCTGCGAAGTTTTTGAGCGCGTATTTATCAGAAAAATCCAACATTGGGTTGAATTTCTTGATATCTTTGAGATCGATTTCTATTTGAATATGATTTGAATCATCAGTGCTTATCACTCTACCCTTCTAAGAATGAGAAAATTGGGTTTTTTATTAGATCAAAAAAATTAAAGAAATCAGTAAAGAAATTATAAAAGAAATTATTAAAGAAATTAAAGAAATTATTAAAGAAACCAAAGAAATTATTAAAGAATTATGAAAGAAATAAAGAGTATATTTAAAGAAATTATTAAAGAAATTATTAAAGAAATTATTAAAGAAATTATTAAAGAAATTAGAAAAGAAAATAGAAAAGAAAAATATGAAATATTACCGCCTTCTGATAATAGACATTAAAGACACATAATTGATTTTCATTGATATCTTCTCTTTTTTGATGTATGATTTTGGGGTTAGATTCGGGCACTTCGATAACGGGCTTGAAGAATTCGTCGATTTTTTTGGAGATTTCCTCATGAAATTCTACTTCTCCATTGGATTTCAAAAGACCCATTAGGTTGTTTTTGGCTACTAAGGGACTTGAAATCATCAATTCATTGTTATTGGAATTAGTAATTTGAATGTTTTCAGGTTCCAAAGCCACTAAATTCTCAATATCGAAGACTATTTGTTCATCATATATTTTGAGATTTGCCACTAGGAAATCCACGAAATCCATGCCATTAGTATTGATCAATTTGAGGTTATCCAATTGATAAGAACGTGTGATTTTGAGCGAATTTTTCTCTTTTCTTATGGCCAAAAAAGTCAAGGTTTGATCGGATTTTATGAAAACGAAGATATAATATGGGATTTCATTGAAGATCTTGATCTTATGTTTGATTTTTTTGCCATATCGTTTCAATTCATCCAATCTTTTCCGCTCACTATCCTTTAATAAAGAAAAGAGGAATTTTGTGCGATTTTTTCTGAAATTTCTTTGAATTTTCAAGGCGAAATTCAATTTCGTTTCTTCCCGATTTTTATCTTCAAGATCCTCCATATCCTTCTTTTTCTTCTTTAGTTCTGAAACATCCAATAATCTCAAACTTTTATCCAAACTAATGGCAGTTAATTTCTCATAATTGCATGAAATTTGTATTTTTTTCCATAAAAATTTCAATAAATTACTAAAAACCTTCTGATAATGTGCAGGTCTTTGTCTTTCGATGGAATTTTTGGTTTTGTTCAACATTGAATATAATTCCTGAGAAATCGATTGAATATCAATAGTGTAACTTTTCAAGATTTTTTTCGTTTGATTTAAATTGACGAGATTTATCATGATTTCATCAAATGATTTCAAATAATAGAAATAGGCAAGGATATAATTGCCTTGAACTTTCTCTATAATCGTTAATAAATATATGGTTTTCGCATTAAGAAGCATCTTATTAAATTCTTTCTTTTCTCTTAATTTCATGATTCTCATTCTATTTTGTATTAAATTGGCTGCAGTTATGCGATTTGCTTTAATATTCTTATTATCATTCCTTTTATGAGTCAATTCATTCATATTATGATTAATTTGAGACTCATTATGAAAGGAGAAAACACCCAATAAAGAACCTTTCCTATTCTTGAATCTCCTTTCATAATCTCTATCACTTTCTATATAACTATCGATTTCCTCCAAATAAAGATCCTCATTATTAGACAAAATAAAGACCGATTCATTCACTATCTTAATAGACATGGATTTTATGAGTTGATGGATCAATAAAATCATGTTTTCTTTCGATTTCACCTCCAATTTCATTTTATTCATATAATTCATCAAATTCAATTTATAGATTTTCACGTTTTTCCTCTTATGATTCATATTCATCGCCTTTATCTCTAAAATCGGCTCATTCTGATATAAGAAAAAGAAAATATCCGCATAATTCCCATTAATCTTATAAAATTTCCTCAAAACCATTAGTTTAGACTTTTTCCATGAAATCTTCATGAATTCCAATTGTCTTTTTTGTTTGGAACTTCGAAACGCGTTTTGAATCTTCAAAATCGCATCTTCTTTCTTTAAAACGTCTCGAAATTCAGCTTCCATCTTCTCATTTCGCAATGATTTCTCTTGCCAATCGATGCGATTTCTCACATTTTTGAGGAAATGCGAAAAGATTGCTTTGATTTTCGCATGATTTTCCTTATGATTTTCTAAGAATTCCTGTGCTAAATCTGGTAAAAACAACGTTTTCTCTATTTTCTGATCAGGATCGTCAGTTTTTTTCGCATGGAATCTCACAAGATTATATTCGATATTCACGAATAATTCGATTGAATAATAATCATTATATAATTTCTGATGAATTTTATCGAGAAATAATGACGATTTCGAATTTCCCTCATTTGATCTCAACATTTTTTCAAATAGAAGTCTTTGTTCAGGGTTCAAATCCGCTTTATCAATGATTTTGGAAAGAGAATTGCCTGTTTTTATAATGGATTTCATAGGTTTTTCAGGCTCGATAGGAAGGTCAGGTTTAATAAAATAGACGGTTTTCTCATGTTCTGAATATCGAAGATTTTGGAGGATGAGAATATCGAAATTCCTTATAAAAAGAGCCTTATTGAAATCGATCATATTGAAAAAAGACAAAGGATTTGTTAATTGTTGGGTTTTATTGAAATTCTTATATTTGATGTCTATGATAATAGTATGGAAATATATATGATAATAAGCTTTGAGCTTAGCAGGTTCTATTCCATTGAATATATGGAAAAATTTCCTTATAATGATGATTTCTTTCTTATAAGGATCTTGGCTTTTTTTCTTTTTTTCTTTAATTCTCTTCTTTTCTTCCTCCAAAAGCCCATTTTTATTCTTTTTCCTTATTGGATTATCTTCGAATAAGGCAATTTCCTTAATATTGAAGAATTTCTCGAAATTCGCGATATCGCATCTACGAACCCTTTTCGAAAGGCATAATTCGGTTTTTCTTTGGAAATTCCTTAAACGATAGAACTTCTGGATTTTCCTTAAAGACTTGATTTCTGAGGATTGTGAATCTTCGATATTTTCGAAGCAATTTTCCTCGAATTGAGAGAAGATATTGAGTTTCCGATCATTTTCGAGACAATTTTTGATGAATTCCTTAGAAAATTTGAATTTCGCTTCGAGATAAGGGTCTTTATCGAGGCTTTTATGATCAGAAGTCGAATCATGATGTCTTTCATTGATCAATTTCTCTATTGGAGGGATTATGAATTTCGATTGTTTTTGTTCATTTTGGACTATAGAAGCCTATATTTATATCAATATTAGATTTATCTGGTTATTTTAGATAATATATATAATAATATATATAATATATATAATAATATATATAATAATATATATAATAAGATATAATAATATATATAATAATATATATAATATATATAATAATATATATAATAAATTATATAATAATATATATAATAAATTATATAATAATATAGATAATAATATATATAATAATATATATAATAATAATAATATAGATAATACTCTTGTAGCCATAATATCAGCGAAATTCCTTAATTCATTGATATTAAAGAACTCATAAAGCTTCTTCTTGATTTCAAGGGTTTTAGCTTCATGATTCTTAATATCGATAACTCTCGATATTAAAAGGTTTTCATGTTTTATATAGGAAATCACCAATAGATATCTATCGATTTCGCCTTTTTCCTTATTTAAAAATTTCCTATGCAAAATTATAGCGTTTTTCTTCAATTTCGCATTCGATTTCCTCAATTCATATAATCTCCTAGCCTTTATTCCTTTTATAATGGTTTGAATTTTGATGATTTTCTGTTGATCGAAATTCGTCTTAGTTTCCAGGGTTTTCAATATCTGCAATTTATCTTCTAATTCGCTTTTAAATTGCGCTTCTTCTGTTAAATTCATGGTTTTCTTATTAAGATCTATTGAAATCTGTTTCAAATCGTAAAATATTAATAAAATCACTCTCAAAAAATCAAAAATTTACAATATCGAAGATATTCGAGGCATTGACTTTATTATTATAAAGCCTCAAAAGCGAATTTTCTAATATAACGACATTCAATTTATAAGTGCAATCAGCCAATATCGCTCCTGCCATATATCTTGTGGGCTTTTCAGCCAAAGTTATGCAATAATTTAACCTCAAATAGGCATTTTCTGTCAATTTCTTATGGAAAACCGCCAAAACCTTATATTTCTTATTCATTCGTTCTATCAAATAATCCTGATATTTACTTTGTCTAATTTTCCTTTGAACTATTTGAAGTTTTCTAAGGTCTATTCTTATGGATTTCTTCTTATGTTCATAATTAATGGATGTATGAAGTTCGAAATCCTCATTTTTCTCGATTTCTTGATTTTCTGCGGTTTTTGGCTTGAATTCTAAAAAACCTTCTTTCATATCAAGCAATTGGAGATCTTTTTCAATTTTATTGCTTATTCGTTGGAGATTATCAGGATTATCAATAGGAGCATCATGATCGATTATAGAGAAAATCTCAGAGAAAATCTCCAGGATTTTCTTTGAATAGAAATCGAACAAGATCCAATTCAAGACTTTCGTGCTTTTGATTAGAAAAACATTGAGGAAAAAAGAATCATAATCCAAAAATGAGGATTGGGCTTTTAATTTGATGATTTTCCTTTTCATCAAAAGCCTATCGCTTCGATAATGGACCCTCAAAGCCTCGAATCTCCTTTTCTTTAAAAAGACTTTAAAGGCTTTTTGAATAAAGATAATTCTGCTTTTATCTTCGATTTGTTTTCTATATTCAAAAAGCTTCTTTTGTCTATATCTTTCCTTATAAAATCTCTGTAATTTCACGATTTTACGCATGTTTTTTCTATTCAAAATTAGCTCTTTTTCCTTTTTCTCATTATTATCATCGATAATTTGGCTGAAATCCTTGCTATTTTCTAATAGATGTTCAGGTCTTATTATAGGATCATCATCAGTTTGGATGTCGATATCTTTGATTTTAATAAAGATTTTCGTGATTATTGGGTTCTTTTCTGATGGGAGATATTCACTTTCGATATCAGGCCTTATATGGTCAATTTCTCTGGATAAAGATCTATGGGATTGGGCTTTTAAGCTCATATTCCTTTTATCTTTGTAAGGAGATTTTGATTTATTAGCATTGAAATCCAATAAATCAGGCTTTTCTGAAGGAAGAAGAATAGGCTTTTTTTCTGATTTTATTATTGGTTTTTCCTGTTCAAAATTCTTATTCGAAGAACTAGAGGAAATAGTTCTTTTTCTTTCTGAGGAAATTAATGTGTTTTTATTGATTTCTTTGTTTTTCGATTCTTCTTCTTCAGAATTCAATAATTTGGTCTTTATAGTTTCTATTTCATGAGTTTTCTTTTCAGCTTGAAACACTATTTCAGCGAAATCTAAAGGTTTTTCCTTTTCTGAGGATTTTTTAACTTCTTTAGTTTTCTCCATGATTTGATCATGACTTTGATCTGTTTCGATATCCAAAAAATCTTCTTTCTGAGCATTTTTTCTAGGTTTTTTGGGGGTTTCTTCGAGATTTTTCTGAGGTTTTTCATGGCGATTTTCAGCTGAAGGATAGAAGTTTTTCTTGGTTTCTAGCTCATTTTCGTAACTATTCAAATTATTGAGGAAAAGAGTCCTTTTCTGAGAAATGGTCTTTTCGAAATCCTCCTCATTATCCAGAAAACTAAGAAAAAAATTCAAATAATTCAAGAGTTTTCGATAAAACCTGCTAGTTTCTGAACCATCCCAATTCAAAATCCCGCTTTTCTCTAATAATTCGATTTCTTTAGAGTTTTTCTTATTGTTTTGTGCTTCACAATCTTCAAAATCGCGATTTTTCTTATTATTTTTCTTGTTTAAAATTTCAAAATCTTCGAAATCGCGATTTTTCGGTGTTTTCTCTATATAATTCATAACATTTTGAGTTTTCACTGAGAAAATTTCATTAGAAAAAGTCTCAGAAAAATTAATTTAACTTTGATTCGATAAAATCTCATCGAATTCCTTATTAAAGGTCTTATCTTCGATTTCTGGAATGAAGTTATTGATCTTCAAATTCATGATTTCCTCTTGATTTTCTGAAAACCCAAACATCATAGGAGAAGTCCTCGTTTTCGATTGAATAAAAGAATTCTTGGTTTTTGTTGATCCAGGTCTTTTTTCTTTATTTAAAATAAAAGATTTTATTAATATTTTTACCTTGAGGCCTTTTTTCCATTATAATAGAAGGAATTCGATTGAGGGGAAGAACTTATATTAGAATTTAATTTCCGATCTAAAATACTAAGGAATTTTATATTTTATTACAAAATAAGGACTTTTCATATAAAGTTTCCCGTCTTTTTGACCAATAGTTTCATTATTGGCACTTTTCTTATAGAATTTTCTAAGGGTTTGATTCACAGGAAATCGAGGCAATTGATTAGATTCTTGATTCAGGACTTTATCAATTAATTTCTAAAGAGAAAAAAGACCGAATTTGAAGAAATCATAAAAACTTATTAAAAAAAACTTCTTTGGTTTTTTCATAGGCCAATTTGAATTTTTTGATCGAAGATTCATCAGGGCCAAGCTTTTCTTCAATGAATAAATAGGCTTTTTTATACCAATCCAAAGCTTTATCATAATCATGTTGGAATTCCTCTTCCACAGCGAGATTATAGAAGGAAACCGCTACAAGATGAACCTATTTTAAAAGAAAATAAGTTCCTTTTTATTAGAATTAAGAGGACTTTTTCTTTGAAATTGCTAGGTTCATAATTCTTTTGTGAAGTCAAATTCAAAAGGTCATTTTGTGTATAAATCAAGGAGTTTTTCGCGAAATATAAGGCCTTCGTATGACTAACAAATTCCTCATAAAAAAAACCTTTTTAATATCTATACAATCCCATTTGTGAGGCTATTGAGCATAAATTGACATAAGTTAATCCTATGAGACATTCGACCTTATATTTGAAAATGACGCTAAGTGCTTCTTTGAGATATTGATAAGACTTTCTATTTTTATTGATTCTTTTATAAGCACATCCGAGGTTATTCAACACAATGGCATGTAATTGAGGGAAATATTTGAAATTGAGATCTCCACCATTAGGTTGCGTCATTTCATTGCATTCAAAAAGAAGATTAAAACATGAATACATGTTATTTCTAGTCAGATTCTTCATCGCATGATTACATAAAGCTTTCATAGTGTCAATGAAAAAGGCCTCATAATGTTGCGAATCCATCCCATGGATTTCAATCAAAGTATGAAAGCCTGTTTATTTATATTTATTAGAGAATTTTCATTGGTTTTTTTTAAAAAATAAATACATTCTCGATAAAGAGTTAAGGCCATATCAGGATTCCCTGATTTCAGATTAGAAGAGGCTAATTCCTTATAATGAGAGAAAGTTTCAGGAGTCACGATGATTTTCTCTAAGGGATCAAACTTTTGTTTATGGGCTTGGATGTAACAATAAGGACTTTGGGGGTCAGAATCGGTTTTGGAAAGAAATGAATCCTTAGAGAGAAAAAAAAAATTCAGGAAAAATTCGAGATTTAAAAGAAAAAAACTTGTTGATTGGGCTTGAGTTTGGAAGAAGATGGACGGAAAACGATTGAATGTTGGTTACGAGGGTTGATTGGTCTGGAAAGTTTCATATTTGATTAAAAAAAAAAATATAATAAAGAAAAAATGAAATTAAACGGATTTAAACATATTCTGGCTAATTAAATATTTATGTATAAATGAAGAAAAACATAATAATTTTTCTTTAGATTAAAATTTTGTTTTTTTTTAAGTTAAATTATAATTTTTCTTTATTTTTTTTTTTTTTTAATTTTTTAGATATTTATTTTAATTGGTCTCTGTTGAATTTGCTATAATTTCAATAATTTTATTTGTGTGCCTTATTTTTCTTTTTATTTGGCGGTTTTTTGTTTGGAATTTTTCGCACATCCCAA
>Ga0302186_10003307_pt1 | contig 11864 bp, 8 predicted proteins | sample II_Bog_E1_2_FD_198782 | JGI IMG/M metagenome (GOLD analysis project Ga0302186, IMG submission 198782) | Peat permafrost microbial communities from Stordalen Mire near Abisko, Sweden - II_Bog_E1_1 | ecosystem: Environmental > Terrestrial > Soil > Wetlands > Peat | place: Sweden: Abisko, Stordalen...
AAAGGGCTTTAATGAATTGCAGGAATGGATAAACTACTTTGATAATTTTTGGAATACCAAACTTAAAAAATTAGAAAAACTGTTAAATGAAAAAAAATGACATCACAAAATTTTACCTGCACTATAACTGCGAAAACAACAGCCCGTAATGCTGTTAATGCCATTAATCATGTTAACCTATGGTGGGCAAAAAATTATGAAGGCAAATCTGAAAAACTGAATGATGTGTTTACTGTTCGCTTTGGAGATACTTTTGTAACATTTAAATTGACAGAAGTAGTCCCCAATAAAAAAATTATGTGGCTTGTAACAAACTGTTATTTACCCTGGCTGAATAATAAAACAGAATGGACCGGTACTGAATGCGTTTTTGATATTTCAACTAAAAATGATTTAACCACCATCCATTTCACACATATTGGTTTGGTACCTGAGGTAGAATGTTATGATGCCTGTATTACCGGGTGGACGGGACATATAAAAGGTAGCTTGTTAAACCTGGTAACGACAGGCAAAGGACAACCTGAGTAGTCAGCAATTTATTGTCAAATATCCTTTAAAATGCAAAAATCCGGTTTAGGCGGCATTGTATCCTATAATGAAAGATTTTAAAATTAAGAGTCAACCCATCTACTACAATTTTTGCAGCAGCGCCAATGATAATTATAGAGAACACTGGTTTAGTATACTACATCAGGCTTAAAAAACCCTTATTTTAAAGGCTACAAACAGGGGCAAAAAATTGGTAGCGCAATTTTAATCGTAAAAAAGCCGCTTATAAAAAGCGGCTTATAAATAACTACTATAATATAATATGCTGTTATTGTTTTGGAGGAGCAGGAGTAGCGCCAGGAGCTTGTGGGCCTCTATTCTGTTGCATTTGCTCCAGCTTAGCTTGTTGTTCAGGAGTAAGCACCGCTTTAATATCAGCATCATGCTTGTCGCGTAATGTTTTCATTTGTGCATGTTTATCCTGTGGAGTTACAGATGTGTTAGTACGCAACTGGTCCATCTGGGTCTGAAAATCAAGATTGATCTGCTTCACCTTAGTAACCTGGTCAGGAGTAAGTGATAGATTCTTCTGCATCATCTCTGTTTGCTTTTGAGCACGCTGATCAGGCGTGAGCATCGGACGTCCGGCAGGGCCACCTGGTGGAGGTGCACCCGGAGCAGGAGGCGCTGTTGAAGGAGCTGTTTGTGCATTAATTGACGGTGCGCACATGGTAATTACAGCAAGTAATCCACATGCAAAAAATAGGTTTTTCATAGATGTTTTATTTTTTAATAATTAATAATAGACCATATCGGGGACATGGAAGTTTAATATCAACCACAAGAAAACGAAAAATGAGCAAATATGCAAGCACATTTCTACTTAGTTAACAAAAGAATATCTTTATAGGTATTAATAATTTAACCTAAAATATTTTAACACATTGTCCGTCTACACATAAAGATGATGGATACGCTGTTACAACAAACATTGACAACTGAACAACAAAACAAAGTTATTGACGACACGGTAGCCGGCGAAAGCAAGAAGCTTTTTGATTTCATAAGGCGCCGCGTTCCGACTGATGACGATGCGGAAGATATTCTGCAGGATGTCTTTTACCAGTTCGTTAACACCGTGCGGCTTGAACCTATAGAGCGGGCTGCATCGTGGTTGTTTAAGGTAGCAGGTAATAAAGTCATTGACTGGTACAGGAAAAAGAAGCCGGAGCGTTTAGAACGAAGGTCGATCTTCGACGATGAAGATGAGACGTCATCCTATGCCGAAGATATACTGTTCGACCCAACGGATTCACCGGACGATACCTATTCCCGCAAACTAGTATGGGATGAATTATATGCCGCTTTAAATGAATTACCCGAAGAACAGCGTGAGGTTTTTACCATGCAGGAACTGGATAATATGAGCTTTAAGGAAATTGCGGAAATTACAGGCGACCCCATTAATACCCTGATATCGCGTAAACGATACGCCGTATTACACTTACGGGAGCGCCTGAAGGATTTATATGATGAGTTTTTTGATTAACGATTACAATATTTTTTAACAATAATAAATTTAAAATTATGAGAAAATGGTGGTTTAAAATCCCGATTTTTATAGCACTGGCTATTGTTGCTGTGCTGGTATTCGGGTACATCGTTTTTGGACTTTGGAACTGGCTTATCCCAACTCTTTTTCACGGACCGATTATAACATTTTACCAGGCAATAGGTTTGCTGATATTATCACGCATACTATTAGGCGGAGCTAAATTCGGAAGGCGTGGTGGCGGCTTTGGGCCTCGTGCACACTTTCGCAAACACTGGCAGGATAAAATGGCATCTATGACGCCTGATGAACGTGAAAAGTTCAGAGATGAATGGCGCAGACGCTGTCGCGGCCCATGGGGCCATCCAAGTGAAGATAAGAAAGAGGCTCAATGATCCTAAATGATGATTTGAATTATAAAAGCTGCTCTAACAGGCAGCTTTTTAATTTAAGGTATACCTGATCAATAATACGCCCTAATATTTTTGCCCTCCATATAATGGATAAAAGCACGGTTAACTACACGGGTACCTCCTGCTGTGGGATAATCGCCGCTAAAGTACCAATCTCCTAAATGTTTTGGACAGGCTTTATGCAGGTTTTCTATAGTTTGGTAAATTACTTTTACTTCAGCATTTACTTCCTTATGAGTAACCAGTTCTGCTATTTTATCAGATAATTGCTCAGAAGTAAAGGGTTCGTACAATTGCTTAACAAGGTTAACTGATTCCAGATTTCGTTGCTGCTTTAACTTAATACACTCCTGGTAAACATCTTCCATCATATCCTCATTTCCTTTCTCTTTAAGCAAAGCAACTGCAGCCTGAAAAGCAATAAACTCACCCATCTTGCTCATATCAATACCATAACAATCAGGATAACGTATTTGCGGAGCTGATGACACAATAACTATCTGCACGGGTTCTAACCGGTCAAGCATTCTAATTATACTTTGTCTCAAAGTCGTGCCTCTTACTATAGAATCATCAAGAACAACTATCCTATCCCTTCCGGCACGAACGCTACCATAATTAATATCGTAAACATGGCTTACCAAATCATTTCGTTGCGAATCTTCAGTAATAAACGTACGAAGTTTAGCGTCCTTTATAGCTATCTTTTCTAACCGTACTCTACGTTCTAAAATTTTAGTAAGCTTATCGCCGTTTATCTCACCATTTAGTTTGCGTATTTCTTTTTCTTTATCCTTATTCAAATGGTCCTCTAATCCCTTCAACAATCCGTAAAACGCAGCTTCAGCTGTGTTGGGTATAAAAGAGAAAACTGTATTATCTAAATCGTAATCAATTGCTTCTAAAACCTGGTCGGTAAGTAATCTGCCTAATGTTTTACGTTCTTCATATATATTTATATCGCTCCCACGTGAGAAATAAATACGTTCAAAGCTGCATGACTTTTTAACGCCGGGTTTCCGGCATAAATGTTCTTTAGCCTCACCATTAGGTGCAACAATAAGCGCATGACCCGCACTAAGCTCCTTAATATCTTTAGCCATTACATTAAATGCTGTTTGAATAGCAGGACGCTCTGATGCTGCTACCACCACTTCATCATCCATGTAATAATAGCATGGGCGAATACCATTAGGGTCGCGCATAACAAAGGCGTAACCTAAGCCACTTAAACCTTCCAGTACATAACCTCCGTCAAACTGCTCTGCCGCATTTTTTAATACATTGGCAAAATTTATGTGCTCTGATACATATTCATGTAAAGCATCGCCTTGCGTTTCTTCAGGATGTTCCTGTTTTAATCGTTCTATCTCCTTATCCAAATGAAAACTTATCCTATCTAATACCACAGCAGTATCTGGATTGTGGTCTTCTGGGTGCCAGCCCAGTTCTTCAATATTAGTTAAATTGAAATTACCTGCCAGTACTAATGAACCACTTGCAGTCCTGTCATTACTGATAAACGGATGACAACTTTCTAAATCATTGCGCCCATAAGTTCCATAACGTAAATGCCCCAGTAATAACTCGCCTGTATAGCTAACGTTCTTCTTTAGCCATTCACTATCGTCCATTAATTGGGCGTTAAGCTTAACAGTCTTATCTATCTCTTCATGTATTTTCTCAAATATCTCTGAAATGGCATGTTTGGAATTGGATCGGAAGCGATCGACAAAGCGTTGCCCCGTTTGGGTGTGTAGTTTAACAGAAGCTATACCTGCACCATCCTGCCCGCGGTTGTGCTGCTTTTCCATAAGTAAGTACAGCTTGTTTAAGCCATAAAAAGCAGTGCCATATTTATCTTTATAGAACTGAAGGGGTTTGCGTAACCTCACAACTGCAATACCACATTCATGCTTAATAGGGTCGCTCATCGAATGGTAAAATTACGAAAAATTAACCACGTCTTTTGTGTGATTTTTTTTTGCAGACAGATTGTAAAACAGGAACGTTTAGTTAAGGCCACCAGAACCAACTACTACCGTTTTATCGTAACTTTATAGCTAATTGAAGCCTATACAGATATATTGGTTTAATATGAAACAGATTGCCTGCTTTTACTATTGTTAACTGCAGGGGTATATAGAAGGCATATGCAGGGGCCAAACCATTATTCAAAGCGGCAATGTTACCTTGTTGAGATAATTGAATTATTCAATCAAAAAAGAATACATTATTAATTATTGCTGTGGCATATCCTGCATTTGATCGGAAGGATTTTGCATCACCTTTCTTTTAAACAGGTTAGCATCTACCTTACCAAAACGATACGAGATGTTCAATTTAACAAACTGCGGGTCGCGTATGCGTGAATAATCCTGGGTAAAAAATGCTGTTTCTGAATAGGTAGCATTCTTGCGTGTGGCAAAAATATCAGCACAACTTAACGTTACTGACAGAGTATGATTTTTAAGAAAGTCTTTTTTCACAGCTACATCTACATACTCAAATGGTTTGGTATAACCTTGTACCGTTGATGTTGGTGAGCCAAAAAATCCACCACCTCCCCCACCGGGCCCGTTAGATGAACTATTGCTTAATGATACGGGTAGTGATGCCTGCGATTGATACATGGCCGTTATTTGCAGGGTAAAGCTTGCCGGAAATTTAATAGTTGGCGCTACGCGAATGTTATAACTAAATTGGTTATTAGTAAGCCCCTCATTAAGATTAGTAGCATTAATTTGAGAGTTATAGGCGTTAGCATCTGTAAGTATTGTGAGCCACTTACCAACGGTATTTGTGGAAGTAATTTCCAATCCATACGATAAACCTGAATTGGCATTTTCATACGTATTTAAAATGTAACTCTCATTCAGATAAGTATATGGTATTTGATAATTGGTAATTAAATTATCGGTTTGATGGAGGAACAGTGAAAACAAAATTATATCCGTGTAATTTAAGTTATGTGCATAATTAAACTCAATATTGTTCACAAATTCAGGCTTAAGGTCAGGATTACCTCGTGTCAAATTCAATGAATCGGTATAATTGGTATATGGAATCAACTCAAAGAAAGTCGGCCGATTGACGCGCCTTGAATAATTGAATTGTAACTCATCATTTTTACCAAGCTGGTAACTAGCAAAAGCGCTGGGAAACAACTCAGCAGGATAATAATTTTTAAAGGTCAAATTCGAATCTATTAAAGTGCCGCTATAAAACGAGCTTTCCTCACGTAATCCCAATTGATACGAGAACTTTTTTATTTGTTGCGAAAATTGAAAGTAAGCCGCATACACGGCATCAGTATAAGTATATTGGTTACTGGCACTTGCTAAATATGTAAATCCTCCTGTAGTATCATTTTCCAAATAATTATCATCAATACTGCTGTAATTACGTATAGATGAGCGTACGCCGGCATCTATTTTCATTCCGTGTTTTAATGGATCGCTAAAATCAGCCTGCACAGTATAAATATTTGTTGTGCCACTTTCATTTTCTTTCTGGAATTCAGGTAACCCTACTATCTCATCAGCCATATCGTAGTAATTGGTAGTAAAGTAGTTATTGGATGTATTTTTTATAAAACTTCCGCTGGCATTGGCAGTAAAGGTTTCATTTTCTTTTGGAAAAAGGTGCTTATAAGACAAATTCGTGGTCCAATTTCTAAAAGAAGTTGATTCATTGGTAATGCGCCTATATAAACTAAAAGGATTTCCGGCTTCAATTGAATCCGTTGTCGTTATCATATTGTCATAGGGATTGAACGAGCCATGTACATAGTTTTCTGACACAGTAATAGTGTTTCGTATGTCAGGAAAAAAATCGAACCCTGCATTTACAAAACCAAACTCACCAAGATTTGTAGCGGTATCATTTTGATAAATATTGGTTAGCGGGGTACCTATGAGGTTGTACCTGTCGGTTGAAGTATAAGACATTGATTTGCGTTGGTTCAAAAAGGCATTGGCAAAAAAGTTTACTTTACCCTGGCGCACGTTTATATTACCACCGGCATTAAGCCTGCCACGCTCATCCACGCCACCACGTACGGTACCACTGTAACCCGCCTTTCTATCCTTTTTCATTACAATATTAATAATACCGCCACCACCACCGGAGGCATCATATTTGGCAGAAGGATTGGTAATAACCTCTATATTCTGAATAGCATCTGCCGGTATTTGGTCCATACTTAATGTGGTGGGCATACCATCCACTAAAATTTGAGGGGTAGCATTTCGCATAGTAACATTACCATCTACGTCTACATTTACTGAAGGCACATTTTTTAACACATCCTGCGCCGTACCACCTTGCGAGGTAATATCCTTTTCTACATTATATATTTTTTTATCCACCTGCAACTGAAAGGTTGGAGTAGTTGCTGTTATAGTAACAGTATTTAATTGTGTTAAAGAAGGTTTGATAGCAATATTTCCCAAATCCTTATCTACCATATTCGCCATAGCGCTGTAATCCGGGGTACCGGAGATGGTTTTCTTTATCTTAGTAAAATCTATATTAAATGATACCGGCCTGGTGTAATCCTGATAACCGATGAAAGTAATTTTAAGGGTCATTTTTCCCATGATGGGTAATTGCTCCAAACTAAACTCGCCATTGGCGCCACAAACTTGTCCCGCAATAACAGCGGGTATACGTGTTTTTGAAACAGAGTCCCATTTAGTGCCCATCAATTCTACTACTGCATATGGAACGGCTTTGCCGGTCACACTATCTATAACCTTACCGTAAAAATGTCCAACTTTTGATGCTGCTCCACCGCCACCCATACCACCCGTGGGCATTTGGGCAAATGATGTTATAGAAAAAAATAATATTACAATTGAAAGAATATGTTTTTTTATCATATGATAAATTTAGGAATTATTTGGGAACATACCATTAGACGTAATGTTGGGGAAAATATTTTGGCTTTTCTGATCTGTAGGATTAAATGAGGATTTCCATTAACCATGCTTTTTAGCAAACTCTCTCATTCCCTCAACCAGCACATTTACCGCATCAATAGTTAAAGCGTTATATAACGACGCCCTAAAGCCGCCTGTTGAGCGATGCCCTTTTATGCCTACAATGCCAAGCCCTTTTGTATAGTTTATAAACTCTTCCTCCAGCTCTTTCTTCTTTATTACAAATGTCACGTTCATGCGGCTGCGGTCTTCTTTAGCTATTACACTTTCAAATAACGGGTTGTTTTCTATTTCATGATAAAGCGCATCGGCTTTTGCCTTATTTAATTGTTCAATTTTTTCCAATCCCACTTTTTTCAGCCAGCGCAAAGTAAGGTTAGATACATAAATAGCGAATGTGCAGGGTGTGTTATTCATGCTTCCCTTTTCAATATGTACTTTATAATCAAGCATGGTAGGTATTTTGCGTTTCACCGTGCCTAAAATATCTTTACGAATAGCTACCATGGTAGTTCCCGCCGCACCCATGTTCTTTTGCGCACCTGCATATATTATAGCAAATTGTTTTCCATCAACCGGGCGGCTAAAAATGTCGCTCGACATATCAGCTACTATCGGCACACTTGCTTTAGGATAATTAAATAACTCTGTACCGTATATAGTATTGTTGGTAGTAATATGGAAATATTTTGATTCTGCCGGAACGGTATAATTTTTAGGTATGTAACTAAAATTCTTATCGGCGCTGCTTGCTACCACATTTACATTACCAAATAATTTAGCTTCTTTAATGGCTCCTTTTGCCCATACACCGGTTTCTAAATAAGCAGCGGTTTCACCTTCGTTAAGCAGATTATAGGGTATCATACAAAACGCCAGGCTGGCGCCACCTTGCAAAAACAATACTTCGTAGTTATCATCTAATTGCAACAAATCTTTTACATGCTGCTTAGCTTCTTCTAAAACCGCTTCAAAATCTTTGCTGCGGTGCGATATTTCTATGATGGATAATCCGCTGTTGTTAAAGTTCAGTAATCCTTGTGATGCTTCTTGTATTACTTCTTGTGGTAAAATGGCCGGACCGGCGTAAAAGTTATATTTTTTCATAGGTGAGTTAAATAATGATGGTACAAAATTAAGGATTTAACAAGTAAAGCTAAAATGAATAAAAAAAGCCCTCCGATTTGTCCGGAGGGCTTTAGTTTAAAATTATTACAATAAGGTTACCGGCTTACCATAACCATTTTTTTAAATACAGAGCCATCGGCTCCTGTTATTACCAAAATATACCAGCCTTGTGCATATTTTGAAACATCTACCACATCAAGCCTGGATGGGCTTCTCATTAAAATTTTACCTGTGGCATCAACCAGCTTCATATCTGTTACACCAACATCATTTAGGTATTTTAAATACAGTGTTGAACTGGTAGGATTGGGATATACATTTACTAATAGCCCATTGCCTATGTTTTCCATTGAATTAGCCGCAGTAGTATCATCTTCACCGGGTTGCAACGTAATACCCTCCGAGGCTGCTCCATCATTTACCACTATGGTATAATCCTGTACATCTCCTTCTGCAAAACTACCGCAGCCTTTGGTAACATAGCTGCTACGGTGCATAATTACCCTCATTCTTGTACTTCCGTTTAAAACAGTAGTAGGTATCGTAATTGATCCGGTAATACTTCCGGTTCCTTTGCCTTCTTTTACCAAAACGAAATTTCCGTTGTGAGTATAGTCAACATAAATGGTCCAGTCTTCAGAATATGCAGTGCTGGCAAACCCCGGTATAAGAGTAATTTTATAAGCTGTACCGGCTGTTATCGTAGTACTAAGACTTGTATAGTTACCGTAACCACCATCATTACTAACAGTATTATTAATTGAACCTAAGGCTACACTCTTAATATATTCTGATGTGGAGGTGCCTGTAGATGTACAGTATGATGGGGCGCTGGTATTAAAATTTACAGTGCTTGTAAAGCTGCTTGATTCACTGGAAGAGCACACTTGCTGAACCTCAATATTATACGAAGTTTCTGCTGTAAGCCCTGTTAAAGAATAACTTTCTGAAGTAATACCTGTTACAGAGGTCCAAGAACCGGCACCTGATGCCTGATAATTAAGCGTATAAGACAGAGGCGAGCCTGAACCTACCCAGGATATTGTTGCCCCTGCAGAGGTAATGCTGCTTGCAGCAAGCGAGGTGGGTGTGTTACAAGCACCTTGGGTAGTTGTAAAAGCTACCGAACTTGTAAAGCTGCTTGTTTCGCTTGAAGAACATATTTGTTGCACTTCAACATCATACGTGGCTCCTGCTGTTAGGCTATTTAACGAATAACTCTGTGCTGTAATACCTTTTACTGATGTCCACGAGCTGGCAGTTGACAACTTATAATTGAGCGTATAAGATAATGGCGAGCCCGAACCTACCCATGAAATAGTTGCGCCGGAAGTGGTAATATTGCTTGTAGCAAGTGATGTTGGTATACTGCATGTTTGTGTGGCAGATGGTTCAATGCCAATAAGCATGGCATTTTCCGAACCCAATGGAATACCACTTGGGTCTAAATTATTTAAAGCAAAATAACCATCATCCTCTCCTCCCCATCCCCAGTTCATATCATATAAACCAGATGTGTTGTAACCATCAACCACCCAAGTATGGCCGCCTTCACTTCCATATCCAACATATTCTACAGGGCGGCTGTTATTCAATTCTACATTTAAAATAGAATCCCACTTTGTAGTGGTATAATTTGCCTGAACCAATCCCTGTATGGTACTTGAGTTATATCCAAAATAATTAACGTAAGAATATTGAGCACACGGCCCACCTGGATTTTCAGATTGTAACACATAAGCTCCGCTGCCAGTGGGGCTATAAGACATGGCCACACTAACACCCACTTTATATATTAAAGATGCTACGGCATCCGTTTGAGCAATTGGTGTACTTGAGGTTAAGGCAGCAGGCATTATTGACCAGTTGATGGTAGAATCAAAACTAGCTGACAGGGTACCGTAAGGTGAATCGGAATAAGAGTAAGACCCCTTGCCGCTAGCGGGATAATTCCAATATTTCATTATTTGCGACATTGCTGTAGCTACACAACCGGTAACCGAACCACCGGGGCAGTAGTTATTATAATAAGGTGATTGATTCCATGTGATAGTTAAAAGAGGCGCAACACTTGAGGTTCTGCTATTAATTAATGGTGTTCCACTACTCAATTGATCCCATTCGGTAGTAATATCTTTTTGCGCTGCAATATTTAACTGGTACAGTTTTGCAATATGATTGTGTAAATTGTATAAATAATCCTCAACCCCCGATTTAGGTATTGATTTATAATTGCCATGAGTTGAAATACCGATTATTGGATGCGTAACTGCTGTTCCGCTCACAATTACAAAACCGCTTTTATCCATATCAACTATATAATAAAGTGTATCTCCATTATTATCTTTATCAGTGGAGTATATTTTACCAACTGCATTAGTATAGTTAGTATTAGAACGATAATAAGTTTCAGCCACCGTTATCGCTTTTTGGGGGCTAATGCCTGCATAACTATTGCCAATAGTTAGAGACAGAATTAAAATGATGATTTTTGTTCGCATGATTAGTTGTTTTTGTAAACGATTAAACTAAATTTTTTTATAAAATGCATAACTAACCCATTCTGAATTTTATATATTAATTGATTAAAAATTACTGGAGTGATAAATCGAAACGAAAAATAATCTAAATACTAATCGGGTGTTTTTTATGTTAGTGTGAAGCTTAACAATTATCCCCCAAATGAGCAAAGTGCATATTAAAACATTGCACAATATTATAATGGCAGACAGGTAATTTTTTATTTTTTACCTCTTAAAATAACGCTTACTCTTTTAATAGTAGATAATTTGTTAAAGTATTTTTGTGTTAGTAACTATTCAGGATATTTTTTGCGATTAGTATGCTTTTAGCAAAAAATCGGCGCATTGGGCACCCGTGAAATATTTAAATAAGATTATATACTTTAGAAACTAATCTATATAAATTAAGTTTAAAACTGATGACTAAAATTATAATTACGATTTAATTATCGACAGTTCCGGTGTTGTGGCACTTAGGTATTTAAGTGGTTGTATGTAGTAACCTGTAAAAGATAAAAAGGGTTCAGATGTTTTTAATATAGTTTCCTATATTTTACTTCCATAGAACAGTCAAGAGTAAAATTAAAATGGAAGGAAAAGGTTTGTGCAAAGTTGGGACAGGAAGTTTATAATAGAGGGGAGATTGCTTCGCTTGCAATGACGGTTTTTACACCGCAAATTTAGTAGCTTGATAAGTAAAGCGAAAAAGAATAAAAAGTGTAATTTTGTAAATGGCATTAAAAATCATTCCTCATGCCTTAGAAAGAATGCAGGAACGGCTTGTAAATGAAAAAGGAAGTTGAGGAAACTGTAT
>Ga0302186_10003309_pt1 | contig 11859 bp, 9 predicted proteins | sample II_Bog_E1_2_FD_198782 | JGI IMG/M metagenome (GOLD analysis project Ga0302186, IMG submission 198782) | Peat permafrost microbial communities from Stordalen Mire near Abisko, Sweden - II_Bog_E1_1 | ecosystem: Environmental > Terrestrial > Soil > Wetlands > Peat | place: Sweden: Abisko, Stordalen...
TTTTTAATGAAAACAAAACAAAATCATATCTTTGGGATTTACTCATCAGGGATAATTTGCTAACCAAAATATAATATTAAAAAGCAAAGTTTTGATCACTACTAATTGTTTTGTTTTAATGTGACTTTAAAACAAGTATTCCAGAAAAAGAAAAAGTAAAATACCAAACATATGCTGCCAGTCCTCTACAAAGATAATTATCTAAGACTTGGGAACTCAGAAATCGTAATTTAAAATAATTCTTTGAACTTCATTAACATAAATAACGACGGCACTTGTGTTGACTCTCAATATTTTGACCTAGCACATCGATGGCTCCTAACTAATTAATATTAAGGAAGACTTGAAATCCAGGAAATGTAACTTTATCAGATACAATTAAAATGATTACTTTATGACAACAAAGAGATTTAATTTTAAATCAAATTATTTATTTACAATGAAATTTTATTTTATTTCTTATTTTCATCTGTCAAACATAAAAAATAATGAAAATAAAATCAAAGTTCATAAGACTTGAAAATAATTCACGAATTGTCATTCATCAACAATCCCACTTATTCTCAGCAGATTAATAAGCAAATAGAATTAAATCTCAATAAAAATTGAGTAAGAAAGGTATAAAAATTGATATTCATCAACGAATATCGTTATTTGTTACAATATGATAAATCAGTTTGACAATTAGTTGAAAAAATTGTTGACTTCAATCCTATAGAAATCATTTTTTAAACAGTATATAAATACATTACATTAAACCAAAGATGCATTCTTAATTAATGTTATCAGATTTCAATTCATTTTTCAAGCATTTTCTTCATTAAGATTACATCATGGATCTATCTTAAAAGGTCGAAGGACATGTTAGTTACTTGATAGTGAACTTCTAGGAGAAGAAGTGTCCTTTCTAAAAGTTAGATTGGGATAACAATGATTTAGATGACTAATAATTGAATAAACGAGAGTAATATAGGGAGGCTTTCATAATGTGTGAACTATAAGTTCGTGCACTTAGTTACGCTGGTCTTCTCGCCTGCAAAAAGGAATTAATTTATGCAAAAAAACTCTAAAAAGATCATTAAATGATGAATGCCAATATGTAACATCTTCGTGTTTATCACCTCTAAAATCTATATAGGAGAATCGAATTATTTATTGGTTCAGTTGATTACTAAATTAAAAGCATGATGTAGCTTGGAATGAAATGATACTCTATGATATCCTTATTGGAAATTGGTTTCTAAAAAGTTAGAATAGATAATAATTGTTAATTCCAATACGAGTTGCCAGATCATCTGAGGAAATTGAAACGGTCTTTTATCATTAGTATAACTTGACAAATTGATTTTCTCTTCCTCTACAAAATATAATTATAGAAATGTATAGATCTTGCGCTCTATTTATGATGATTTATTTTATTCGCTCGTCAACTGTTTAAAATAAAAATTACATTTCATGACGCTAATTGCCATAATACAATGATGATGAATTTTATCATTTCTTATCAGTTCATTAAAGGGCCAACCTTTCCCGGTCACCTTCGGTGAGTCCGGGGAGGATTAGGGGTTTGCATCCCGGAAATCTCTGAGGGAACTATGCCATCAGTCTCACAGCAAATGCACCCGGCATATATTCCCAGACCTCTGCTTTGGTGTGGCTTGGGGTGGAGGAGCAGCTATTCCTGCTGATAAGCCATCCTCTTTTGGTTGAAGAAGGCGAGAGAGTCCCTTCCCTTCTCAAACGACTCATTTCTTTCCTTCTTCCTCTCTTCTTTTACCATTGATGGAAGGACGTTCCTTTGGCGTTGGCAGGTCCCTAATGTCTCCCGGTGGCATCTCCTTGAGTTTTTTCAGCATCTCCTTCTCGGTAATGACTGGTTTGGACTCCTGGTGGGCTAGCAGTCTCTTCCATTCCTTGTCGTGGTTTATGACGATGGGGGCAGGCGGCTTGGGCACATATTTAATTGACCCATGCCGGTACCTGCATAACCCACCGTACTTACAGTGGCCAAAAATTCTCTCAAAGAAGCACATGGACGGCTTCAGGGTGGCGTATTTCGTCGGTTGGAAGCAGGATCGAAGGGTCGCCCAAGGTAGGGCAGGACAATTACTAATTTTTGGGGCTCAATCTCCATATTAAATTAATTTTTCGCCAGAATACAATACTCAGAATGAAATTTCATCTCAGAAAAGATGTTATTGGAGTATATAATGGAGATTATTTATAATAGAGATAATTAATTTAATAGCTGTGTAACAATGGTAAAAAAAGTTGATAATCTGCTGACTGAAAGATAGGTTGACAGGCTGGAAAAGAGAAAACTGGGACAACCGCCCGGTTCCCTGGTGCCGCATCATTGGGCTGATTATTTATCATTAAAGATTATTTAGTATTTCAATATGAATGGAGATGAAGGGAAAGGACAAGGATGACCAGAAGAAGTTGAAAGAGGAGATTATTGGTGTGTCAAAAGTGGGTACTGACAGTGAATAACTCCGGAGCTGTCTAAAGGGTTTCACTCTGGCGCCTATTCCTTTGATCACTAGCTTGGAAATATATAAATGGAGACAATCATTATTGATACAGCTCCCCAATTAATTTGGTTTTCGTGTTACTGATTCATCCTTGCTACGAAGGTAGCAGTTGATTTGTATTGTATTGTATTTATAATAGATATAAAGATCAATGGTAATGCACATCATTTATCTTCTGCACTGAATTTATTGGCATGATCCAGTCTATATCCTTTCTCGCTTTTGCTGTCATTAGAAATTAGAATGTTTTTAAAGATATGAGAATAATTATTTCTCCGCAACCATCCACGAGCCTACATCAAAGAACAATTACCTGTGGGTTAACAATCCATTTTAGTTCATTTTTTTGAGCATATTTTTTGAGCCTCTTTATTAATCGTTCCTCTTGACTTGTTTAAAGTTCATAAGTATCATGTTTTGAAGAGATGAATAAAGTGAAAATACCATTTGCCAAGCTGAAATTGGCATTACCCTCTAACAAAGCGTTAATGCTTGCTGGTTTTATCTATACAAATTAATCTTAATCCTCGTTTTCTTCATTTTATCCAATTTATAGTAGTTTATCCAACCAGATTGGATTTGGGGAGTGTTAGTACTGAGAAAGAACAACATACTCGAAACTTATATTCTTTGAATTGATCCATGAGCGTGAATTGTCAAGTTATAACTGATAAATACCTCTTTTTGCAGCAACAAAAGTTGATTTTATACTATCAGTTAGCTTCTATTCGGCTAACATCTTGAGTACTGATACCTTACTCTAGAAATCGCCCAAATATGTTATGCGCATTGTGATATCCCGATGCTAAATGCTCAACCAAAAATAAAGTAAGGAGTAGGGATGAAAGATTTAGATTGTCAGTATTACCACAGCTCCAGCCTTCACCTAAATTTTCTGTTTTATTCCTAATGAACTATATGGATTGACCTCGTCCTTAGTCTTTTCTAGTTTAGCCACTTCAAATCTTTAAAGCAGCAAACTCGCCTCAGGCCATTTTTAAGTTAGAGAATTATATAAGTTTCCATCTCCGATCTTATTTGCAATCTTAAAAAAAGTTGTTAGCTAATCCCGAAGTGCAAACCGTATGTTTTATGGTGTTTTCTCGAAAGAAGCCATAAATATTTAAGCAACACACATCTTCTAGTTTTTGAAGAAGAGAAGAAAATATTTGAAAGCGCGTTCCATGAGCTATTTGGCCTAAGATGGCTTCAACTCCAATTCTAAGACAACTCTGAATAGCTTTCGAACTAAAGATCTATAGCGTGGTTGTGTACGTATGAAAAATTAAATAGACTCGTTAAAAAACAAAACTTCCTCTTATTATTTACTCTATTTGCCAAGTTGGTCTTTAGGGATGACGATGTTATAATGTATGCGAGGCAACATAACACCCAGCAAAAGCAGCAAGTCATCGGGTGCGAATTCAGCATTTGAATTGAGAATCATCTGTAGATTGCGTGAGACGTAACCGAAATATACTATTAGTTCTTAAAAGTGATTGACTGGCAGTTGATTCGATTCGAAATATAGCACAGAAGTAAGTAAATGTGGCTACTGACTTTGCTTTAGTTACTATAAGCCTTACATCCAGGGTACAAGCAGCTATAAAACATGAAATTAGGGATTATCCAATAAAATTTTAGCCTACATGCAATACTTCATGTGCTTTAGTAAGAGAAGAGTATCAGAGAAAGATCCGCTGGTTGTTAGTTGCCTATTTTCCATTGAGGGAAGGACTACACCCTTTTGCAGAAAGTGAATTGCTGCGAAAGCAAGTAAAAAATTTTGTTGGGCAGTCTTGGCTGGTTATTTTAGAAGAGGGTCTATTGGTTCGGCCAGTTCAATATAGTTCAATAGATCTATTTCAGTCTTACGCATTATAATAATTTCAAATCAGCAATCGGATAATTATCACGAATAGGAAGATTAGACCAACAAATGTCCATGGAGTTGTGAAAGAGCGAAGATTGGTAGTTGGAAACTCAGACGATGGAAGACCTCGCCAACAATCGATACGACCTGCCAGCCATCTGAAAAGCAGAAAAAGTATGTGACTTTCTCCATTCAGAATGGGTTTTTTCCATTAATTGAGATCTCGTATTTCCTGTCGACTTATAAGACCTCTTCTCATGCCTCCGTCATAGAATTTTCCGGTTGATGTTCTGCCTGTTTCAATCTATATCTTTTATGATTGAGGGGGATTTTCAGCTAAAATTTATCCACCTACACTCATATAGATATGTAATGCTTCTTTCACAATATTTTTTGCTTTCTCTTCTCTAAAAATTCCTTATAATTTTACGAGTACACCACCAACAGCTTTGAAATCACCAACAATTGCATAGGAATTATACTTTGCCAGAAACAATAAGAGAGTGATGATGGCTTGCATAAACTGAGGAGAAGCGATCCATTGATCACTCAATAGAGCTGAATTAACTTGACGTATAAGGTTATCTGTATATTTACTCTATTCATGATTGTTCATGCCATCTAAAAATTATGAAGTAGATGAGTAACGCACCATTGACAGAGGCTAACCCTTCTCAATCATATTTTATGCATTCACTAAAAGCTGTTCCTCATACCGTGAGCCACGCATTATAAGACTATTCCAGAGTCTAATCCAACTGTGGAAAAAAGTGAGACCATTTCTCAAACGGTGTTGAAAAGATTCCCCGAGTAGAAGAATAAGCTCCCACAACAATGAAGATACCCTCCACTATGATAGAACCTGTAGTCCATATATGTGACAATTATTGATTGATAGATTTTTATCTCCTTTTTGAAGTCTTATTATAGGTTCGCGAATTAATATGACTTCAGCCACCTTTAAAATTCTATTAAAAATGAAAGGATTCATGCGCATGTAATTAAGCCACTTTCGAAGTATATGCAGGACTGGATGCCGCACCAAATGAAAATAATATTCGTCATTTTTGAATGTTTACTACCAATTAAATTCATGTTCAATGTTACGTTGGTTGACTAGACACAATAGAGCATTGAGGAAGAAGTTTTATAAAAGGGGTAAGGTGTTAGTCGATCCCTCCTTTTTTAAGTTGATCGAAAGAGCTATCTCTTTTTGTGATAAAGCCATTTGCTGATCGTAGCTGATGCTTTGGTTCTACATTGGGAGGGATTTACTTCAAAATTAATGCGGGTGTCTTTATTAGTTAGTAGAGCGTTGCCAAACAGGCTATTCGGGTCAAATATAGTAACAGCCTCTCTCATTTTGTAAATCCATTTTTATTTATTTGCGATTACTGCTTCCTCATAGAGTTGGCTGAAAGGTAATGAGCGGTTATTCGGAAAGGTAAGAGTCAAGATGTCAACAAGTTTTTGGACAGCAAGTATGGAAGACTGGTTGGTAATGAGTTCAGCTTTCTGCTGTATTTAAGTGAATATGTTCTTTTCTTTTGTGGTAAACAAGTTCATCAAGTTGGCGCTAATATCACAATTATCCTTTCATCAAATCAATATCAGACTGATACTTCTGCACATTAGCAATAATGTTTGCTAATATAAAAAATAAAATACAATCAATGGTTAACGGTTGCTGTTGATGCATCAGAATTATTAAGAATTGGCCTGAAAACGGAAACTGTTTTTACAAAAACTGTAACGGTTCTTTCTAATATGTTCAATTTGAAACCGTATTAATTTTATTGTGTCTGATAATTGTTCACAGCGATATTATCCTCAATTTATCATCTGTTTTGCGTTTTTTTCTCTTGAGTTTCTTCAAATTAAACTCAAAATACCGATGCATCAGTCAAAACGTGAAAAGAAATGATCAAAAGGCATTATTTTTAAAATCGGGATATAAATTGTGTAGCTTAATCATGATAAACATAATATAAAAATGACGTACTTTAAAGATCAGCAAGTCAAGTTTGTTAAAATCGAAAATATGGACAAAGACATCTTCGATGAGGAAGAAATACCAGTAGAACACCATTAGGACAATCACATACAAGAATATAGCTTAAATCAATCAATTCAAGACCATGGGCAAAATTGGGGTTTTTCTGATAGAAGGCAATAAACTCAAGCAGAAGGAGAGCCTAAAAAATCAATGAATCACAATTTTCAAAAGCATGCAGTCATCACAATCAAGAAACTTTTGAGGATGCGTTACAATAAGGACGGTAGTTCTTCCGAAAAATTGGCTCATTAAATGTGGAACATCTTTCAGGCATCTGGTTTCAAATCGAAAAAAATGTTAGTTATTCTTTTTGGAAAGGCCAAGTTGGAACAAGAGGGCTATCGTAATCTTCTTAAGAAGTGTGGCTTCTAATAACTATTGACTTTGGATGAGGGACTGATCCAAATGGCACAGTAAATTCTTCGAGAGCGATTCATCGAGATGGTGAGAGAGGACGCAGTCCGCCAGAACATCCTTCAATGTCGAAATATCAAAATGAAATAGGAGTTTATAGCATACTTCATGGAGTTGGCAAACATGCTGAGAGAAGGTCCTCTTGTGAAGCTGCGTCTCAACGACAGTACAATAAAGAAGATAAAAACTGCGATAAAACAGGAACAGTAAAAATGAGAGTATATATTTTATTGATTGCTGTTTACTTTGCATTTTTGTATGAATTACTTCTTTGGCTATATAATAAATTGACAATAAACAGAAGAAGAAGAAATGTTGCAATATAAAAGAAAAACTTAAATTAATCAATTTGATAAACAAAATACACTCATATTGCTGAAGATCATTTTTATTCTTCAAGAGGCACAGATGTTTGTTCAGGCTCCAGACTGCTATATATTCTATATTTCTATTCTTTTAGAATTTGAAGGAGGTACAGGGCAGAGCAGATAATTATGCAAATGATGTTGAATGCTATACAAAATTGTCCATAGGCTATTCTCGACCAAATCTATAGATTGTCTTTGCAGACCTGATATTGTAAGCTCTCGATATACTCTCCTACAACTCTTAAACTAAAATTATTTAAACCGCTGTGGGGTTAATTAATATTTTACAGAATCAGAGCAATCGAATTTCGTATTTTTTATTGCTAAGTTTGAATATATAATTATAATGAAGCTTAGTTAGTATCGATTCCATTTTATCCTTCCTGCTATTTAAGCTCCTTTGAGTTGGCTAAAAATGTTTAATATTCTCGAATAGTCCTTCTGTCGAAGGCAGTTGCCAAATTTCCATCTGATTTGTACTGTACTTTTCTCACTAACTATTGAAGAGTAGGTTTAATTGAAGGGTCAATGGGAAAATAGTCCAAAACATGATTATATCCATTTTAATCAAGAATTCTGCAAATAGAACTAGTTACAGGCACCAAAATTGAATTGAGCGTACTATTAACCAAAAAGCAGAAAGGAACGAAAAAGATACAAAACAAACTAAGACGATAGAACCAATTATTACAGTTCTATTTACTCATTATTGCTTTGGCCCTGAAAAATGCTGGCATTGACAGGATGATCAATAGCAAACTATAAATAGTGAGCTTGGTAAATATAGCTGTTAATGTTTGTGGAAGTTATAAGACTAACCATCTCATGTCTTTTTATATCAGAAGGCTTGCTAAACTAATTTTAAAAAAATATATGATTTCCCTTGCTTGTGATAAAAAAGTATTAAGGTTGGCTGAAGAATCTTGCAGTTAAAAACATTGTTTTTGAATATTTTGCAGGTGGACTGATTTCTCAACAATGTGACTTTGATTGATGAATGCATCTAATTCCTTCGCTGATGTTTATATCTATCGCAACCGTTTTTGAGTTTTCCTTAATTAAGAGTTATACCCATTGAAATTATTAACCTGTCTGCTACTGCTGGCATTGTGAGTCCGAGAGTAATCATTAGGAAAATTTAGATACACGCAAATAGTCTTTTTCACAGAATTTTCAAGGGATTAGGTATTTTCAAAGACTAGATATTTATTAAATTTACTGGTTGAGAATTGAGCGAACAAACATAAAAAGAAGACGAGTAGTAGAAGGGAAAGGAAAATTTTGTTAATATTGGCTTTTAACAAACATTCTGGGATGTTGGTCAAATCATGCTGATGATTAGAAATGCTTTTGATAGTCCGAAATAATCGCGCAAGAATGATAAGGCCTAATATAGAAAAGGCTAAGCATATTATCTAGATAATTGAGATGGATACAATTTTTGCTGCGTCAAACATGAGAGAATTAAAATCAATCGCTTCCTGATCTGTAATTCTCAACTCAAATTGGCTTTGCTATATAAGTTGAAAACTCGAGCAAAGGCTCGTCCTCAGCCGACCCCAATGAGTATCATTTTGCGTCAGACATTTCCCCAAAGCAAGAAAAAATGTGACAAGAATTATTATCATTGATAAAATAATGGATTTAAGAATGTAAATATCGATGAATCAATTAGTGGTCCTTTTTGATTTTTGAATTTGACGTTGTTGTACCATTTCAGATTGGATGCAGTTGGAGTACTGGAAATTGGCCTTGTTAGAGTGAGCGTTTGTTGCACTCACCATGTACTTTTTGCCTTCTTGCTCGTACTCTCTCTTGGAACATTTCTGACGAATTACTTGCAGATCGTTTACCAAGTGCTACATTTTTTACTTGCGAGCTTTTTTGTTTCCTTGAATGTTATCGATCATTATATCAATTCCCTTTTGGGCTTATTCAAATTTATTTTACTCAGCCTTTTTCATGTTTTACTCAATTGCCTCGGTAGCTTTAACACGCAAATAGTTTTCAATTACATCGACGTTTTAAAGTTACTCGGCAATTGATTCGTGGGGATTGATTAAGGTGAGGGAAAGGGCAGCCGAACCTCCCATCTGCTGTCCGAGTACTCCCTTTGCATTAAATATTCCCTAAAGCACAACATGTTCCCGCCCGATGTCACCAACTTCTCCTCCGATAGCTGGCACAGTCAGCTCCAAGACAAAGTCTTTCGAGCTGTCAGTCATCATTTGCGTGATTTTAATACGATATTCTCCTTCTTTGATCTTTTCCCACTTATCGCTATAGACTTTGCTGATTCCTACACCTTCAACTATTCCCTGCGCCACGCTTCTTACTTGGATAATCACTTAGCTGGCAACTAAAGAAATTATTCCACCAAGAGCATTGCAGAAAGCCTCGTCGAGAGTGTCGAGTTATTTGATGAAATAAAAGCTTCCGTCTTTCATGGAGCAGATTTTATTCATCAGTTCTTAGTCGTGATCAGTTCCAAAGCCAAAGCTGTGGATACTAAACACTCCTAAATTAGCATTTTCTGGGGTTTTAAGGGCCAAACGAAGCTGTTATTCTGCTCCTTTATCTTGACCATCAGAAAGTAAAAATATGGAAGTAACTTTGTTAGGAGTTTTTCTATCTCGAATGGTTTTTAGGCCAAGGTTAAGACCACTCATGATGTCAGTACCTCCTGAAGCCCTTAAACTATTTATATTAGCAGAAAAACCAACCATGTTTTCTTGAGTAACTGTCCTGAGTGAGCAAATACGCCTTCCACTACTGTTGAAAGTGATAAGTGAAAGTCTATCGGATGGAGTCAATGTTTCAATGAGGAATCTAAGAGTTTATTTGACAAGCTAAATCTTTTATCCACTCATGGAACCACTGACATCAATCACGCAGATGAGATCAACGCTAGTGCGAGCGCCTCCACTAGCAGTGATCGAGCACATAGCTGGGAGAATGGTCTTCTCTCCAAGTTTGACCTGAGAACGCTGGGCTTTCAAAGAAATTTATAATTTTCCTTCACTGGAACCGACTTCCTTCACACTCTCCTGGAAAACCTGATCATCATTGAAGAGGGCTGGTTGTTCCTGTGGAGATGAAAGATCTCTAGTTCCGAATCCGTAGTAACCTACACCTGATTGAGGAGCATTAGGAATTAATGGTTTTGCATTTTGCATATTATTTGACTGATAGAACTGCTGTTGAAATTGTTGTTGTGGTATTTGCAAAGGAGATTGCATTTGAGCAGCCTGAACATTAGTAAATGTTGGTTGCTGTTGTTGTGGAATTTGAAACGGAAGGGGTGCCTGCTGACTGGGAACCTGCTGCTGCGAATTGGAAAGTTGTTGCTGTTGAGCATTGGAAAGTTGTGTGAGCTTGATGCCTGGCTTGCTGGATTGACTGTTCATATCAAAATTATAATACATTCACTCTTCCATATCTAAGTATTTAGGATTAGATGGTATAATAATTTCTGATTCGGAATTTGCTATACTATTTGTATAACGGATGAATAAACATTTGGGCTGGGCTTTGAGAGCAGTTGTTTTGAGAAGGTGACTCATCAGATTTATTATATTTTTTTGACAAGCTTAATTTTTTTGTTCAAAATAAAATTATTAAATTTTAGAATGAAGATATCCTTTATGCTATAAATTTCGTGTATGATGCTGAAAGCATGATTTATTTGTGTTCACGAGGGTATTACAACTGTTTGTATATAAAAAATGGTGTTTCGAACAAGAAATGGTTAAGACCATCAGAGAATAGTCTAAGCATCAATTTTTTAAAAAATAATGATTCTAACATGTAAATAAGGCAAAGTTTAATTCTCAAAGGAAATTAAAAATAAAATGATCATTTAAAGCATTAATTTATCTATTTTATAGTTCTATATTATCTTTAAAATACAGAATTTATCTACACTTTTTTTACCATTATAATTTAAATTTAAAATATGGAAACTATTAACAAAGGAAGCTTGGTTGACACAGAAGTAAGAAGAAAGGGAACAAATACTCCAGCCGCCTTTTTAGACATCGGAATAGGATCAAAAGTTCCTCTAATTTATGAAAACTGCCTCTTGCAATGTTTGAAGCCTCACCATCATTTCTCAAGAAAGTAAAAAATATGTATTTCGAACTGTTACCGAAGTGATTTTGAGTTGCACCGTCCAAGGACCTTGATTATATGAATTTACTTTTACATTCAACTATTCATTGGAAAATATTTTAAACTTACTTGTTTTCCAAAATTTTAAATTGAGAGTAAAAGGATGATTAATCTATGATTCATATGCTACAGTGCCAGAATATATTAATATCATCAATTTTACTATTATTTTTTAAGAAAAAGAGTCTTATAAACAAGGGGAGCCCTGCCGTCTTGAAACATTACGTTTTTATAAGAATAGAACACATTTACTGTTATCCTAAGCCTCTTCTACCTTCCAAGCTGTCCGTACTGTTAAACGTGCCCCTTTTCAACGTTTTAACCTTATAATTCCTGATTTCCAGGATTAAATTTATAACGCAAAAATTTTAGATTCGCTTTTTCTTTCTTTTCTGCTTATAGACCAATTCTTATATCACTTTCAGAGGTGTGGCTAAGAGATTT
>Ga0302186_10003314_pt1 | contig 11847 bp, 16 predicted proteins | sample II_Bog_E1_2_FD_198782 | JGI IMG/M metagenome (GOLD analysis project Ga0302186, IMG submission 198782) | Peat permafrost microbial communities from Stordalen Mire near Abisko, Sweden - II_Bog_E1_1 | ecosystem: Environmental > Terrestrial > Soil > Wetlands > Peat | place: Sweden: Abisko...
GTTCCATGGAACGGAAAAGAGCCTCTGATAAAAAAGAGACTGGGAAGGAGTTTAGAGTCCCTTGTTTAAGATAATATTAAAAATGAATTTTATATTCTTATATCAAATTCATAACTCTATTGCGCCTTTAATGAAAATTTCAATAAAACCATTTTCTTTAGTTAGCAATGAAGAAAAGTCATGAGCATGAGGGTGTTCGCTATAAAATACTAATAATAACAAAAAAAGACTCATATGATTCTCATGTTTTAATATTATTTTTTTTAATTCATATATTGTTTGTTTATTAGTCATGACTATAAGTAATTAGGTTTCCCATCATTCTCTAAAATCATATAATTTTTTATGAAAAACTAAAAAACAATAATAAATAGGGGGTTATAACCAAATTAACTTATAATACTATATTATGTACTTTGTGGAAAGACATAATATAGAAGGGAATGAAGAAATAATTAGGTTATGTACTGCATCCAAAACTCTATATAATAAAGTTTGTTAAGAATAATATTGTAATTTAATTTATAACTACAATTAAACTTTAAAAATTCTCCAAAATTTACATAGTCACTTGCACCGTAAAAATTAGGAAATATTATTTCAAATTTATCATCATGCACCAATATGTTCAAAAGATCATAGATTTTGCAATTTAATTTTTTCTCAATTGAATATAGATCAGAATATTTTATTTCTTGTTTTTCATGAATAATACTAATTAATTCATTTCTTATTTTTGTATGGGTATTGTTCATTTTTTAATAAATAATTCGGACAATTGACAACTGAAACACAATAAATATAATGATCAATCATTATTAATTTTTTTGATCCCGCGACATACTTTCTGATTTTATGTTCATTTAAGAAATAATCTCCGGTCATCGCGTGTGCGAGTAATACTCGACGAATATGTATTTTTCTATCATGTGATTGATTGCAAGATTTTATAAAATAATTAATATATTTTGTTGTGTTTTGTTTTTTTCTAACCTTTAAATATCTTTTTTTCATTAAATTATTTCTATATCTTCTCTTAAAATATCTGGAAGAGATGGGTCATCCATATAACCAGAATCTAATTTAAAATGGCTAATTAAATCTACTACACAATCATAAGATTTAAATTCTTCTTTCATAATTTTACCACTGCACTGAGGGTCAATGCTTGCTAAAATTCCCAATAACATCCATGATTTTTGAGCATCACTTAAAAATTCAAATTTTAAAATGTTTGTCTCTATTAAATATCTAATTTCCACTTCATAAATTTCAAATATTAACTTAATTTGAGGACTATTCACACCATAAATTGCGATTGCAGGAGATTTATCATTCTCTATGTCTTGAAAATAAATTTTACCTATATCTATATGATTAAATTTAAATAAAAATTTTTTAATTATTCTCTTACAAATAGCACATGTTTCAGTCATTTTTATCCTGTGGAGCCGAAACCTCCTAATCCCCTAGAAGTATTGTCAAAGTTTTTTTCATCAACAATAATAGGACGAGAATGAACCCTCTGGCGCGGAATAATCTGAGCAATTCGCATGGGTAATTCCAATTCTTTGGCATTTTTATCAATTTTAAGTAGTGGAACCTTAATTGTATCGCGATATTGTGAGTCTATAACTCCTACACTATTTGCCACGACATATCCAGTTTTGATAATAGAGGATCTTGCCACTAAATCAAAATACCAGCCAAAACTTGGTCTAACCTTAATTCCTGTTTCATACAAGGTCATGTCTCCGATTGTTTTACATGGTTCTAAAATTGTAATATCATATCCTGAATCAGAAGCATGAGTTTTAGAGGGTATTACTGCATCATCTCTAGTTTTCGCAACTTCAAAAGAAAAATAATGATTACTACGGCCCAGTTCATTCTCCATTTGACAAAACATATGTGAATTATTAATTGAGGATAATTTACCAATTAAGTCCAAGGCATTATTCCCAATATATGATACTGCACCATAAGTCTGCACATATGGTATAGAAAAATGATCAGTAAATTCCTTCAAATAAACTGCGATTTTAGAAAGGTCATTTTCATTTTTAGTTATCGTCACATTTAAAACATCGCTATGATATTCCATACCATACAAATATTTGTTTAAATCAATCATAATAATTATTTACTTCTACCAAACTTAGAAACTTTCACAGTTTTAGTAAAAGTTTGTTTTTCTTCTTTAATAGGTTCTGGATCTTGAGTCAGGGAGATAATTTCTTCAGTGATTGAATCCTCATCATTTTCTTCCTCAATCACTTCTGATTCATTATTGTTTTCTAAAGAATCCATTAACATTTGTAAAGAAATTGTACGTGCATCTTCTGGCACATTTAAGATCATTATTGAATTATCATTCCTCAACCAAGCGGCGATTTCTATTAGGTCCATACTTGATATAGAAAATCCAAGTTGTGAAAAATCTTTTGAATCTATATTCATTTTTAATTGAACATTCCGGTCATAAATATCATTCAATACTAGGAAGATTGTCTGCATTGCTGAATTATTCGCATCAACAATCAATGATTCAACTATTTTACACCTGCGTTCAACGTATTTATAAGAAGGTTTTGCTTCTAATTTTGCTTTAGAAGTGTTTTTTTTAGTTTTGATTTTAATAGATTTTTCAGGGGTTTCAGTAGGACTCATAATTACAATATTTTACTCTCTATCTTAGAAATATGTTTAAATAACTCAAAAATAAAAACCTTTATTCTTATTATACTGACTTTATAATTTTGAAAATTTCTCATTTCCAGATATAGGAAAAATAAATTTCAAAAAAATGGGTGCAGAAAAAGGTTGGCCTTAACTATTATACAATGACAAAATAATTATTTAAAACAGACCACATAATATTGGAATATTATTAGTACGAGACAAGTATAATAACTTTATATCGAATTCTAAATTATGCGGAAGTAATATTGTTGAAAGATTATTTTGTAAGAATTTTGGAGAATTAAAAAATTTATGCTTTTTGAAGAACAATTATCAAGAAAACCAGACCTATATCCTTGGTCCAGGGATTTTATCGACGCTATGTGGCAGGGCCATTGGACACCAAACGAATTTAACTTCCAATCTGATCTACATGATTATAAAGTGAATCTTTCAAAAGATGAACAAACTATTATTAAAAATACATTATCTGCAATTGCTCAAATTGAAGTTGCTGTGAAGAAATTTTGGGCAAGATTAGGAGATAATCTTCCTCATCCATCTATGAGTGATTTAGGCCTAACTATGGCGAATATAGAAGTAGTTCACAATTGCGCTTATGAAAAATTACTAACTGTATTAGGCTTGGAAGATGTGTTTGAAGAAAATTTAAAATTAGATATTATTAAGGGCCGTGTGAATTATCTTCAAAAATATAATCATAAATATTATAAAGATTCTAAGAAACAATATGTTTACTCAATTATTCTCTTCACATTATTTGTAGAGAATATAAGTTTATTTAGCCAATTCTATGTGATAAATTGGTTTAACAGATATAAAAATGTGCTAAAGGATTCTGCGCATCAAGTTTCCTATACAAATAGAGAAGAGGCACTTCACTTTCTTGCAGGCGCTAAAATAATTAATGTAATGCGCGAAGAATATCCCGAATTATTTGATGAAGATTTAAAAAATAAAGTCTTGTTAGAAGCACAAGAAACATTTAATTGTGAATCAAAAATTATTGATTGGATAATTGGAGATTACTCTGAGAACAATATGAACGCTGATATATTAAAGGCTTTTACAAAGGATCGTATTAATGCGTCACTCTTGCAAGTTGGATATCCAATAATTTTTAATGATATTGATCAAGAACTATTGGATAAATCGGATTGGTTTAATGAGGATGTAACAGGAAATGTAAGCACCGATTTTTTTCATATTCGACCAACTAACTATGTGAAAGATAGTAAAACATATAATGAGGAGGATTTATTCTAATGAATTATTCATGGCTAAATGAAGACTCACGCACGTTCCTAAGTAGAGGATATTTAAAAGACGGCGTAACCGCAGAGCAAAGAATTCGTAAAATTGCCGAAACAGCAGAAAAATATTTAAACATTCCTGGATATGCAGATAAGTTTGAAGACTATATGGCTAGAGGATGGTACAGTCTTGCTACACCAATTTGGTGCAATTTTGGTGAAAAAGATGCATTGCCAATTTCTTGTGATGGACAGTGTATAGAAGATTCTATTGAAGATATTTTATATTGCAATGCAGAAGTAGGCATGATGACTAAACATGGCGCAGGAACATCTGCTTATTTTGGAAAAATCCGCCCAAGAGGGTCACAAATTAGTGGCGGAGGAACAACCTTTGGTGCCGTTCATTTTATGCAATTGTTTGATAAAACAACTCAAATAATTAGTCAGTCTAATATAAGAAGAGGAAGTTTTGCATCTTATTATCCCGTAGAAGGAAAAGATATTGAAGAATTTCTAGAAATTAGGGAAGATGGAAATCCAATTCAAGATATGAGTCTCGGTGTAACTATCACTGATGAATGGATGCAGGAAATGGAGAGCGGAGATAAATATAAAAGAAAGATCTGGGCGAGAATTTTGAAGAAAAGATTTGAATCAGGTTATCCTTATATTTTTTGGACTGACACTGTAAATAATAATGCGCCACAAGTTTACAAAGACAAAGGCATAAGAATTCATGCAAGTAATCTTTGTAGTGAAATTTGTTTATCATCTGACATAAATAATTCTTTTGTATGCGATCTCTCTAGTATGAATTTATTATATTTTGATGATTGGCAACATACTGATGCTGTAGAGATTTTAACTTATTTTCTTGATGCTGTAATGTCAGAATATATTGAAAAAACCGAAACAATTCCATTCATGAATAAAGCAAATAATTTTGCTAAACAACAAAGAGCAATTGGAATAGGCGGATTGGGTTGGCATTCTTATTTACAATCTAAAATGATTCCTTTTGAGTCAATGGAAGCAAAAATTCTAAACACCAAAATTTGGAAACTTATTGACGAACGATCATTAAAGGCATCCAAAGAAATGGCTGTAATTTATGGTGAGCCAGAATTACTCAAAGGCTATGGTGTACGTCACACAACACGACTGGCAATCGCCCCAACCACATCGTCTTCCTTTATTCTTGGTCAAGTATCACCATCTATTGAGCCATTAAACTCTAATTATTTTGTGAAAGAATTAGCAAAGGGCAAATTTACTTATAAAAACCCTTATCTTAAAGAATTATTAAAATCTTATAAAAGAGATAATAAAGAAACATGGTCTAGTATTTTAAATCATGGTGGATCAGTGTTTCATTTAGACTTTTTATCTGAGAAAGAAAAATTAGTATTTAGAACATTTGGAGAAATTTCTCAAAAAGAAATTATTATTCAAGCCGCCGCAAGGCAAAAATATATTGACCAATCTCAGAGTGTTAATCTACTAATACACCCCATGGCACCTTTAAAAGAAGTAAATGAGTTAATGTTGTTTGCTTGGAAACAGGGAATAAAGACTCTTTATTATCAAAGGTCAGTTAGTGGCACTCAAGAATTATCACGCTCAATTTTAAATGAATGTATAAGTTGCCAATAAATTAACTTAAATATTCTGGACATTTAATCGGACAATATCTAATCACTTCTTTCTTAGAAAACCATAGGTATTGTCCGAATTTTTTAACTGACACTTCATAAATAAAAGTTTGATCAGATTTTAGAAGAATATTATTTAACACACCAATTTGACCATGCAAATGAATTGCTTGTGGAGTATTTATTTTTAAATAATCTCCAATTTTAAATTTCATTTTTTATAATTGATAACTTACTGGAATAGGAAATATACGTGTGCATACACCCCTAGTTTTAGTTTCTGCTACAAATGCTGTATACTCAGACTGTGTATTTACTAATACAGTTCCTTTAGTCCGTGCAGAATATTGTGCGGCACTTAATCGGAATGCGGCCATAGTAATGGCTAGAGCGACAGGCCCTACCGATAGTACTTTACAATATCCATCTGGATTCTCACTTAATACATGCAAAATACTTCTTGATAATCCTGAAGGATCTGTTGGTGGCTTGTTTGGATTATTTCCACCCCTAACTTTCAATGTAAACGGCTCTTTGATTTCACTAAATTTTTCTTTTTCTTTATTTAATTCTTCCATTATTTAATTTCCTTTATGTAGGCGTTACCTACAGCATAATTTTTATACAATTTTTAAAAATTTATGTATAATCAACATATGATAATTTTTAGAAATGAAGACTCTGATTATTTTTTCCCAGACTATATGGATATTAAGTTTGACGAAAGAGAACAATTAATTAACAATATAAATAATGTGAAAGAAAAATATTCTCAAGAAATTTCTGATACAATTTATAAAGAATGTTTTTCTAGAATTTCAACTGATTTTTGCTTTACTGATCAAAATACTAGAGATTTTTTCAGACTATATTCCTCTGGCGAAATCGAATTAGAAACTGTTTATAATAAACTGCGCTTCATTGACCCAAAAAGTAAAATTAAATTTATTAAAGAATTGAGAAAATATGCAAAGAATTATGGGCATTCTTATTCCGGCCTTACACCTAAAAAATGTAATAACTTTCAGTTATGGCTTTATTATGAGATGCTCGGTATAAAGGCTAGTGATTTTTTTACTTTATTTAAAAAGCCGCTTTATTTAACTTTAGGTAACAATCCATATATTAAATTAGATTATATAAAGGATATTGAAAAAATTAAACATGATTTACTGAAAAAATCTTCAGAGGAGATTGATGAATTGTTTGGAGACGATTTTACTGAAGAAGAAAAACATGAAATTATTGAAGAATCATATTGGTTTGATGGATCAGGATATTTATCAAATGCCCATAAAATTATGCAATATAATTCTAAAAATGCCAACAATATCACTTGTACATCAAAAAGAAATTTAAATGAGTTGTTTAATCAGGTTGTAGAGGAACCAGAGAAACAGTTATTAAGAGATAAAATCAATAAAATTATTGATTCAGGTGCAGATTTTAAAATTCACGGTAGAGATTTAAATCATATTTTAAAATTGGTAAATAACATCACTTTTCAACATTATAGACAATATATGAATTTAATTAAAGATTACTTTGATTCAATTAAAGATCCTGTTACAGCACTAGTGTAAAATTTAGTATTAATATATATGAAAGTTAAAAATCATATAAAAGTGTCTGTTTCTGCGGTCTTAATAAAAGATAATAAAGTTCTTTTAGGATTGAGAAATGGAAAGTCTAATCCAGGATTTTGGGAATTTCCTGGCGGAAAATTAGAATATAGAGAAAGCCCATTGTCAGCAGTAGTTAGAGAAACTAAAGAAGAAACTAATTTAGATGTGAAGGCATCAAAAGACCTTGGATATCGTAATGTTTTAATAAATGACAAACATTATTTGGTTTTATATTATTTTGTTGAAATGTTAAATGATTCAGAGGATTATAATAATAATGAACCTGATAAACACAGTGAATTTTTATGGTTCGATTTGGACAATCTACCCTCACCATTATTAGATGGTGTTTTGTCAGTAATTAAAAGTTTGGAGTTAAATAAATAGAAAATATGTCGAAATATGTACCATTAAATGGAAAATTTGTATTGAAACCTTTAGATGAAGAGAAATCATCTGGAGGCATTTTGTTAAATACGTCTACAAGATCCCCTCATCAAAAGGCAGTTGTAGAGAATGTGCCTGACACTAATTATTATGATGGAAATAATATTCCTCATGATATCTATGTTGGTTCTGTAGTATTGTTCGATCCGCAATATGGATATGATGTGGATGGCGGGCTAATTATCACAGATTATTCAGCGATTATTGCTCTTGTGAGTAAGGAGAATGATTAATAATGAAACCTAAAAAATTAGTCTTTGGAGATGATGTACGAAAAGGTCTGGCCCAAGGGATTAGCAAGGTAAATAGAGTTGTTGCCACTACACTAGGCCCTAGTGGTAAATTAGTTTTAATTGGCAAAGAATTTGGTCCCGGAGTATTAAGCAAAGATGGTATCGCCTGTGCTAAAGAAATTGTTTTAGAAGATTTAGTTGAAGAGCAAGGCGCTAGACTAGTCATTAGTGTTAGTTCTCGTACTAATGAAAATGCTGGTGACGGAACCACTTCTTCTTGTGTAATTGCTAACGCTTTGGTTCAAGAAGGAATCAAATATGTTAGTGCTGGCGGTAATGCCAATGATGTAAAAAAGGGCATTGACTTAGCCGTTGAGAGAGTTGTAGAATATATTCAAGAACAATCTACTCCTGTAAGGGATATTCAATCTGTAAAGTATATCGCATCAATTGCTGGCAATTCTGAAAAAATTGGAGATTATATTGCTGAAGCGGTAGACTCAATTGGAATTGATGGAATTATTACTTTAGAAGAGTCTCAAACTGGTGAAACAGTTGTTGAAGTTCAAGATGGTGTACAATTTGACAGAGGATATTTATCTGCTAATTTTGTTAATGTTCCAGAAAAATCGCGTGTAGAATATGATGATCCAATTATTGTATTAATGGATTATAAATTAGAAAGTCAAATGCAGATTGTGGATTTGTTAAATAAATTAAAACCAAAAGGCAGGCCAGTATTAATTATGGCTGAAGAAGTTAAAGATGACGCATTGTCTATGCTTACATTGAATAAAATTCGTGGTGTTCTTCAATGCTGTGCTGTACGGAATCCTGGATTTGGTAATGCACGAAAGAACATTTTAAAAGATGTGGCTACGTTAGTCGGTGCTGTAGTTATTTCAAAAGAAACCGGAATGAGCATTGAAACAGCAACATTTGAAGATTGTGGATCTGCCCGTAGAGTTATTATTGAAAAAGAGTCTACTACTATTTTGGAAGGTCGCGGAGACAAAACTGAAATTTTAGGCAGAATTGAGCAACTTAAAATAGAAGCCAAACAAGCACAATCAACTTATGAAAAAGAGCAGATCCAAAAGAGATTAGCATCTTTATCAGGTGGAGTTGCCGTAATTAAAGTCGGCGGTGCAACTGAGAGTGAGGTTAAAGAAACTAAACTACGTGTTGAAGATGCCATCTGTGCGACAAGAGCGGCTGTTGAAGAAGGTATGGTTTGTGGCGGCGGAGTCACATTATTCCGTGCGGCTGATTGTTTAAGTGATCTTAAATCTGATAAACATGATATTCAAATTGGAATTAATATTGTGAGAGATTCATTAAAAGCACCATTAGTAACAATCGCTAATAATGCTGGAAAAAATGGAGAGGTTATCGCCGCTGAAGTCGCCAAAACATCTGGTAATTTTGGATATAATGCCGCAACAGATGAAGTTGTGGACTTATTTAATGCTGGCGTTGTTGATGCCACTAAAGTTGTGAGAAATGTTATACAAAATGCTTCATCAATTGCTTCTTTAGTATTAATGACTGATTGTATTATTGGTTTAGAACCAGAAGAAAGCAAAATTGACATGATGTTTTAATTTACTTTTTTATTATTTTCAAATAGGTCATTTTATAAGAGATGGCCTATTTTTTTGTATAAAATAGTTATGACATTTTCATTCGGGATTTGTGCCTCAGAAAATAATATTAAATATCATCAAACAATAATTGATAGTATAAAAAATCTTAATATACCTACAGAAAATTATGAGATAATTTTAATTGGAGATTCCAAATGCAATCCTCAATTAAATGATATAAGATTTATAGAATTTGATGAAACAATCAGAAATGGCTGGATAACTAAAAAGAAAAATATTCTCGCGCAAGAATCTAAGTTTGAAAACCTGGTTATAGTACATGACTATATAACATTTGAAAAAGATTGGTATGATGGATATTTAAAATTTGGTAATAATTTCATTGTTTCAATGAATAAGATTGTAGACCCAAACAATGAGAGATTCGTGGACTGGCTAGTTTTGCACGAGGAAATTAAGGTTCCAAATTCAGAGTTATTATTGCCGTATGACTGGCTACATTGCAGTAAATGTATGTATATTCCAGGCAATTATTTTGTTGTTAAAAAACAATTTCTTCTGAACAATCCTCTTAATGAAAATTTAATCTGGGGTCAGGCTGAAGACGTAGAATGGTCAAGAAGAATAAGAAACTATATTAATTTTGCTATTAACCCTAACTCATCAGTTAAATTGTTAAAATTTAAAGAATATAAATTTAATGAAATGTCAGAACAATCAAAGGAGATTATGCGACAATATGGATTCTAAAATTAAACTCATATGTCTTGACATGGATGGAGTTCTAACTGAAACACCAAATGCTCACTATCTTTCATTCAAAAAAGCGTTAGAGCAATGTACAGGAATTTCAATTACTAAAAAACAACATGATTTAGATTTCAACGGATTGTCCACTAAACTCAAATTAGAAAAAATTAAAGATGCTCATAAAATATCTGATGAAAAATGTAAAGAAGTTTGGGAACTCAAACAATCTCTAACATTTGATTATTTAGATTTTTTAGAACCAGATTTTGATAAAATTGAGATGTTAATGTCATTGAAAGAAAAAGGATATAAAATTGCCTGTGTATCTAATTGTATTAGGAGAAGTGTTGATCATATTTTAAATAAAATTGGACTATTAGAATTATTTGATTTAACATTATCAAACGAAGATGTACAAAATCCAAAACCAAGTCCTGAAATTTATATGAAGGCTATGATACATTTTAATGTTGGTTCAACAGAAACAGTAATTATAGAAGATTCTAAATTAGGATATGAAGCCGCACTACTCACAAATGCTCACGTGATGAGGGTTGTAGGGCCGAATGATGTTAATTTGTATAATATTGAAAGACATATTGACAAATGTCAAGGTAAAAAAATGAATACACCTTATGAAAATTATGATTTAAATATTGTTATACCATGCGCGGGACTTGGAAGCAGATTTTCAGAATCAGGAAATTATACATTTATTAAGCCATTAATTGATGTTGGGGGCAAAACAATGATTGAACGAGTTCTAGAATCATTGAATATTAGGGCAAATTATATTTTTGTAGTCCAAGAAAGTCATGCTCAAAAATATAGTTTAAAAGACTTTTTTGAACAAATTTGTCCTGGATCTAAAATGATTACTGTGGATGGTCTTACCGAAGGTGCGGCATGCACAATATTAACTGCTAAACATTTAATTAATAATGAAAAACCGCTTTTATTAGTAAATTCAGATCAATATTTTATATGGGACCCCTTTGAATTTTTTAAAAATATTCAACAAAATAATTTAGATGGGCAGATTGTAACATTCACTGCTAATCATCCAAAGTGGAGTTTTGTTCGAGTAAATGATGATGGAATTGTTATGGAAGTTGCGGAAAAGAAACCAATTTCAGACATCGCCACAGTTGGAGTTTATCATTGGAAAAAAGGATCTGATTTTGTTAAATATGCCGAACAAATGATAAACAATTTGACTAAAGTTAATAATGAATATTACACAGTGCCAGTATATAACGAAGCAATTCAAGATAATAAAAAAATCGGAATTTACAAAGTTGATATCATGTTTGGTATTGGAATACCAAACGACCTAGAATACTTCTTAAGCAATCATAAAGATCTGCTTTTATAAAAATATGAATATACCTATTTTAAACAATTTCGCCATTAAACATGAGTTAGATAAAGCCGATCAACATCACGGCTATATGCAGTATTATCAAGTTATTTTAGAAAATTTAACTCCTACTCATAAACATCTGCTTGAATTAGGAATACATAAAGGTAATAGTTTAAGAATGTGGGCTGAAGCGCTACCGGATTGGGAAATT
>Ga0302186_10003315_pt1 | contig 11847 bp, 8 predicted proteins | sample II_Bog_E1_2_FD_198782 | JGI IMG/M metagenome (GOLD analysis project Ga0302186, IMG submission 198782) | Peat permafrost microbial communities from Stordalen Mire near Abisko, Sweden - II_Bog_E1_1 | ecosystem: Environmental > Terrestrial > Soil > Wetlands > Peat | place: Sweden: Abisko, Stordalen...
TTTTTTTGTTCAGTTTTTTTACAATAATGGACTTTCAAAAATAATTTTTAAAACAATAAAATTTTTTTAATTCATCGTTTATAGAGATATTTTATTTAAAAATAAAAAAATTAAGAATTCTTAATTAAAATTTGTTTTTATCTATTTTGAAAACATGAGTAAAAATAATTTGTTTTATAAATTTTTTTGTCTTTATTTTTCACTAATTAACTTAATATGCTTTCTTTTTTTTGGTTAAATTAATCGAATCCCTTTCCACACCAGTAAAAAAATAAGGTTTTGATTGTTTTGTCGGGATGCGTTGCGAACTCCAAGCCATGGGTTGTTTGGATGTACCAAGATTGTAACGAGGTTGCACTCCTTTGAATTGACTGTTCACTAAGCCTGTAGGTAGAGGGAAAACTGAAGGAGTTAAAATTTGAGATTGATAAACATTTGGGGTTGATCTTGGTAAAATCACTTGTGGTGCTTGGGTTCGGACTGGAAATGTTGCCAATGATTGGTTTGGGATGGTGACCATCTGGCTATTGAATAGGCCAGTTTTCTGTAATGGGACAGTTTGAGGTCCATTGACAATTTGACTATTGAATAGACCAGGATTCTGAAGGATATTGCCACTCTTTTCAGCTTCTATGGTGAATTCTTGGTCAAATTTTGGGTAGTGAACAATTTTCTTGTGAACTTGTTGGTATTCGACTTTTTCTTGGACTCTATCCACAGGAACCATTTCAGTTGAAACTTCAGGAATATACTCTATATAACTTTGAGCTATATATTCCGTCCTTTGTTGGGGCACCACTTCTTCAATGGTTTCATATTTAGTGTAGGGGACATATTCAACCTAAGTAAATTTATTAAGAAAAATAATGAAATTTTAAATCAAACCTGCTTTTCTACAGCATAATAATCAGTTTTGTTCTTTCTGACATCGATCATTTCCTTCTTCCTTTTCTCCTCTTGTTCAATTATTACTTTTTCAAAAGGAACATATTCAAAATAGTTTTCTCCTTTGATGGATTCCCTTAAACCTGAAACTACTTGGGAACCAACTAAATTTTGTTGCACAGGCAATGATTCTTGAGCAGGATTTTGTGGAAGAACTTGAGAATACACTAAATTCGATTGCAATGGTTGGCAATTTGGAATAGCTCTAGACTGTGGATAGACCTGTGATGGGCCATAATTGACCCTTTGGCTGGATACCAGAGGGGGAACATAGGAGGTTGGGGCAAAGGAATATGGCATAGACCTTTGGTAAAGATTGTTTTGTGATTCCAGTTTTTGCAGCTCTCTCAAATCACTAAGAAGCTCATTACGGATTTTAGTGGTCATGGTTGGTGAAAGCTTGGGATGAGTTTGAAGAATTTAAAACTTTATTTAGAAAAATAAATCTTAACCGATTTTTTATTATGAAAACCCAAACAAAGGGTTTGGATTTTTAATTTTTTTCTTTATGAAAACGGTAATTAATTTCACCTTAGAAAAGCTTTCTTTTTGTATTTATTTTTGAAACTCATGAATTTTTTCTACATGTAAATTTAAATGTTGAATGAAAAAATAGGAAATCAATTTTTTTCCTTTAATATTTTTTAATTTTTAAAAAAACTTGCAAATGAAAATGAAAATCATTATATGCTTCTTCTTGATTCAAGTCTTCCTTAAATGTATTTCCACCAAACCCCGGATCAAACCTTCCAAAAACTTAGATTTCCTTTATTTATATCAAGATCTTTGTGCAAATATAAATACCCAAGACTTCAACTCCTCAGATACATGTTTTTTTCTATATATCAACATCCCATTCAACGTTTTCATTGAAAAAACATACAATCCCATTATAATTTCTGATATTGATATTTTTCAATCAAGTTTACAAGCAATTCTATCTCCTAATACCCCTGGTTTCCTTTATATTTCTCATAATGAAAATTCTGTGAAAAAATTCGATAATGTCAGGTTTCTCCCCATTGACAACAACAAATTAATGATGATAACAGTTAATGAAAAAAACAGATATTCTCTTGAATTCAGCCCTCTGAAAATGGAAAATAGCTCTACAAGAATGTTAAATTCCACAAACACAACTACAAATTCAACGAGTGTTTGTGGAAACGGGATAGTGGAAGCAGGTGAACAATGTGACGATGGCAACACGATTTCAGGTGACGGATGTTCCAGCACTTGTACAATAGAAGCTTTTTATAATTGCAGTTTAGATAACGGCACCTATTGTTTCGACATGCGTCCTCCTTATTGTTTATTGAATATCCCTTATAATCGCTTTTATTTATCTGTAGAAATCGATTTGCAATTCAGCAAAGTCATGCAACCAATAAATTTCACAAATACCTCTATTGCCAATATAACAATGACAGATTTAAATCCATTGACAGATTTTACTTGGACCTATTATGTCTTAGATAATAAGACTTATGTTTTTAATGTAACTTTTAAGGTTTCTTTTCAAAGCCAAACCTTCACAGTCAATTTTTTACAACCAACATCAATTATGGATGTGGATAATATTACAATCACTTCAATCAGTTATGCAACCACTGCATTAATTGACGAGTTCATTTACTATACCCCTACACAAATTTCATTTTTCAATATCATAGATGACACTCTATCATATCTCATGATCGTTTTACTCTTTGCTTTCTTTCCTTTGCTTATTCTAGACTCCTTGTCGATTTTTTGGCTTTACATAGACATGTTGCAAATTTTGAACCTTATTCTTTATTTAAACATCGATGTGCCTGAAAACGCTTTGGTATTTTTCAAGGCTTTGGACCCAGCCAATTTCATAAAATTTGAGTATTTGAAATTTTTGAGTATCTCTATTTTAGATTATGATGAGGACACTTCGTTGCCCTATACATTTTGGGCAGAGAATTTCACTACAAATTTCATTCATAATTGTTTTTTTGCTTTGTTCTTTTACGCTTTGGTGATAGTTTTATATTTGACGATAAAAATTTTTAATAAGGTTTTGGTTGCTCCGCTTAGAGAAAAGAATAGATGCAGTTGGTTTGTGAATATATGTGGATATTTGGAGGAACTTATGGAATATTCTGCAATTTTGAGAGTGGCCTTAATTACCTTTATTCCCTTAATGGTGGGTGCCATTATTCAAATGTTGAACTTACAATTTCAAAAGTCTGGGAATATTTTGAATTCAGTTTTGGCTTTAGCATGTTTAGTTTATCTGATGATTTTTGCCTTGTACACATGCTGGTTTTTGAACAATTCGAAAATTGATTTGGAAGACCCAGAAATAGATAAAAAATACCAGCCTTTATTTGATTTGTTAAAGAAAAAGGCATTTTTCAAAAGGAATTTCACGATTTTTTATATGTTGAGAAAGTTCTTTTGGATAATATCATTGATTTTTTTGGATACAGATAATATGTTGTTGGATCAGGTTTTTGTTCTGGTGTTTTGGTCTCTTTTCATAACGACTTTCATGTATTTTAAAAAGCCGTACGAAGTAGAAAAAATCAATCAATTAGCCCTTTTTACTGAAGTGATGATTTTGATCATTTTGTTATTGATTGGAACAATACAATGTTTAAACAATCTAAAGGATAATTTCCTCAGCATTAATGGAAAACTAATCATAGGATGGATCATTTTGTCCATTGGTCTTTTACTAGTGCTAGTCAAAGCCTTATCAATGATCATTGAAATACTGATAAATATCAAAAGTTTGGTTTCCAACACAAAGTTCTTCTTTAAAAATATCAACAATAATGAGAAAATGAGCATTAGCGCTGAAGGGGATAATTTAATTGATCCCAGATTCAGTAGAGATGCCGATGTTCAAGCAATAAAAGAAGTTGATGAGGAGGATGAAGATGAAGAAAAAGAAAAAGAAAAAGAAAATTCAAGGCTTTAAGATTAGCATAAACAAAAAAATTCCGTTTTTTATTAAAATCAATAAGACAAATGTGAAAAAAAAAAATTTTAACTGAATTAGGAATTTGACTTTAAAGACATCTTTAAAATAAAATAACCAAAAATTATTTATTTTTTTTACCAAAATTTTTAGGAAGATTTTTTTTTAATACATTTTTCCTATTAGATAGAGGAAAATCCTAATTAAAAAATGTTCTCTTAAAAAAATTAGAAAGTTGACTAATCCTGGGTTTAGATTTGTTTTTTAGTTTTTTTTCAAAAATATGTTTAAAAAAAAAAAATAGAAAATATAGAATGTTTAAAAAAAGAAAAAAATTTAAATTTATATCAAATAAAATATTAATCTCTGTAAATTTTCTTTATAATTATTATAATCTAAGCTCGACTTCTGTCATTTCAATCACTTTCCCTTGAGTCCAATTTTTGATTCTTTTGGAATCCACAATTCCAAAATTAAATGGATGTTGATAATAACTCGGTAAATATGCATAAAATGACATAATTTCATTAATGTTGACATAAACTTTTTCTTTTTCTCCTTGTTTATTTCCACCTATCTTTCTTAAATAAGCTCTATTGTTTTCTTTTCTCTTCTTATAATTTTCATTCTCTTCATCGATAAATTTCGAAATGTAATTGCTAAAATTAGTATTATTATGGGTAAATTTCACTCTTTCAATATGATCTATTTCTTCAACTGGGTTAATAGCATCAGAGCATAAAATTTGTTGAAGAATTTTCCTTGTTAATCTTTTATATAATCCAGGTCTTAAATCATATAGATCCCAAATATAACTATCCATGTTTTTTTCTTTGACGATGTCTTTGAGAATATCTTCAACCAATAATTCGTTTTTTCCTAATTCCTCATTAGTAAATCTGATAGTGTGATGACCTCCTTGAATTGCAGGAAGATGCGTTTTTTTTTCATTAATATAATATTGGAGACTCTGCTTTAAAAAACTAATATTTTTAAAAGAGTCGTTTGCAAATTGATTGTTAGTATTATCATACATAAATCTTTTAAATAAAAGGTTACATTTGCCATCAAGGCATTTTTTTGGGTATTCGATAATCTGGCTGCCTACTTTCCAAACCTGGTCTAATTCCAATTTTTCTAGATGAGCAATGACCAACAAAGACAAATCATTGGTTTCTAAAGTGTTATAAAAGTCTCTACTGATTCCTGGACCGGAAATTCTATAAGCATATGTTGAATTGCGGCTTGGAACTCTTGCAAAGCATCTGATAATTACATTTAAAATGAACCAGTCCCACATCGATTTCAAAACATATAAAGCAATTCCAAACACGAACACAAAAATACTGATTAATGGAGAAAGCACCATCATAATAATCACCATCACCAATTGAAAAAAAACGTTAATAAAGAAATCGAAGGCTAAATGCAACAATGTAAACCATTTATATGATCTCAACAATTTCAAATGTGCGTGTTCGTAAAATGCCACTTTCTTATCATAATAATTCCATGAATGATGTCTCAAAGTTGATTTATAATCATAAATGAATAATTTCCAAGTCAAAAGAAAGATTTCCACGAAAACAAGCCATATTAAAGTTGTGATGGCAGCTATAAAACCTCCGACAATGCAAATAATATTTATAGCGGGATGAATGATTAAGACTACCATGATACCCGCAAAAAGAAATCTGAAAAAGATGCAATATAAAATATTGAGTATCCTGCCGAAATTTTTCCCAAAAAATCCATCATCAGGAGCTTCTTCAAAATTTTTTAGGGATTTCTGAATGCCATGAATTACCCCTAAGAAGCAACGAAGAACAGGTCTGACGTTTTTTCTGTCTTTCCTTAATTCCCCATAAGGACCAATTGAGTAGTCTGTATAAAACTCTGAACATGAACACAAACATCTGACTCCAAAGGGACCTTCCCAAATCCATTTCAAGATTTTAAACATCAGAGAATATAATTTGATGAAATACGAAGCCAAAGCTTTAGCCACTTTATAAAACATGAAATCTGAATGAATAGTCACTGAACCTTCCTTTATGATATTCCAATAATTATTTTCCTTTACTGTGCGATATTGAGAAGCAAATAAAGGGTATTTTATTGTGAATTTGTTGACTGGTTGCATGCAATGTTTCCTCATTTCCTTTATTTCTTGATCTAGCAATTTTTTTTCATTCTCGGTATAAGTCTTGAAATTCTTAAATAATTTTATTTCCTCAGTGAGGTTCTGGGAGTTCAACTCATTTTCAAGTGTTGTTTCAAATTCCTTTTCTATTGAATCTGTAATTGGGCAAAGCCATTTATCAATCAACCTTTCCCTCTTATATCCTATTAAAGAATAAATAGGTCTATCTTCTTCAAGTTTCTCTTGAAGCTTTTTCCTTTCTTTGGCAATTTTTTCAGATTTCTCAAAGGATAAAGTTTTATAAATGTTGAAGGCTTTTATTTTTTTCAGAACATAGGCTAAAACCTTTGGGGAATCATTATTTTTCAACAAATTCTCAACAAACTCATATAGTTTCTCTTGCTTGGTGGCTCTTATGCTTTTTCTTATGATTTCTATCTCATCCTCTTCAAAATCATCTTTATTTAATTCTTTCTTCAGTTCTTCCTCAAAATATTTTTCAAATGTTGATGAAATTTCTGTTAATTTAGCTTTTATTGAAACCTTCTCTGATTCTTTCTCTTTGGAAATATTCTTTTGTTCTATTGTTTGACCTCTATCAGCCATTTCAATAGTATTTTGGAATGTTTGAAGGTTGTCTGATAATTCAAAAGTCTCTTGAAATAAAATTTCCCTTTTCGAACACAGTTCCCAAAAGACCTTTATGGAAATATTTTCCTTAGCAAGATACTCATAATCTGAGTTCAAAGTTCTAAATTTGAATCCAAAGAAAAAATCAAACAAATTCAGGAAAAAACCAACAAAATTCACAAACACATTAAAAATATTGGGTCGAACGAGACTTTCAACCAAATCGACTCTGATGACTCTCTCAGAGCATGGGTTCACCACATTTGGTATGGCATAAAAAAGTCTCAAGCATGCTGCTAAAGATTTCTTCAAAAAAATCGTTCTTTCTTTGGATGAATGGAGCAGCCATTTGGAGATATTCCAGAGATGAGGAAGATTTTCCATTTCTGACGGAACCTTAAAAGTTCGATTGTTCCATATTTCTTTCAATTGAGTTGAATTCAATCTTTCCCGTTCACTATGGAATTTATATTCGGGGAGGTTGATATAATTGATTTGGCCTTCATCTTTAAATTTCGTTGGTGGGAGTTCAAATTTGTAATAGTTTTGATAATTCATATTCTCGGGTAAGGGATAGTCCCAATAAAAATGGGACATCTCAAGGGTGTTTAGGATAGCATTGCGTGTTTCTTGAAGTTTATTTGTCGGGTTTTTTTGAAATTCTGGATATTCGTAGGGTTTTAAGGGGGGAAGATTGAGGTTGTAGGTGTTTTGAGGGAGCGAAAAATTTTCATCACTGGGAATGGGATAAAATTCTTTCAATGATTTTTTTTCGATATCATCGTCTCCTAATAAAGGTTTGAAAGGCTGAGACATTTTGAATTTCTTTATATTAAAAATGAAAAAAATGTTTATCTGAAATATTTTAAATTATTTTTATTTATAAAGCTTCCCAAAATCATTCTGCTTCTGATCGTTTCTGAATTGTTTTCAAATCAGAAATAAAAGCCAAGAAGATTTTAAAAATATCCTTAAAAAAACAAATAAATAAATTCAAAACAATGGCTACAACTATCACGGTCCCTGCTAAATACGGTTGGGTGCTTCTCGCTTCTGTTTCTATTGGCTTCCAATGTTTTGTCGTCGGCTTTGGGATGGTTCTCAACAGAAGAAAAAAATATTTCAACAAAGAATTTATGGAGAAAAATTTCAAGGAGGAACACAAAAAAGAAGTCGGAGATTATCCTTTGCCAAGCGGAGGATATCCAGATCAAGGAAACGGTCGTTATTCTCAAAAATTGACCTATAAAGAATGGTTTGACTTCAATAATGCGCAACGAGTTCATCAAAATTTCGTTGAAAATGTTGGAATTATCATTCCTGCAACATTAATTGCTGGGTTGAGATTCCCACAAACTGCAGCTATTGCAGGAGGTGTACATTTTCTAGGCAGATTTTTATATGCCTTGGGATACACTGCAGAAAGTGGTGGAGATAAAAGAGAAGCTGGAGCAGTTATGTCCCATTCGACAACAATCCTAAATCTGGTGTTGGCTGTGATCACTTCTGTCAAGCTGATCAAAGGACTTTAAATATTAAGGAATGGTGTTTTGATAAATAAAAAGAATTTTAATGAAATGAAAAAAAAAAAACATGGAACAAATCAATTTTTTGATATTTAGAGACATTTTTTTACAACCTTAAAAAAATTCATGAATTTTTTTATAAATTTTAAATAAAAACGCTTTTAAATGTAAAATAAGTTTATTTTTTTTTTCAAGGTTCTTTTAAGAAAACAATTAATAATTAATTCATTCAAAATAAATAATAAGAATTAATAAACTCACTCTGGATTCTTGATTTCCAATAAGCTCAGTTCAACATCTTCTTTAAGAATTCTATCCATATCCTCATTGGTGGTGTCATATTTAAGATTTACAAGTAAAATTCCGCCGATAATAGAAATTACTGAAAAAAAACCAAAGGGTAATAAAGGATTTGTGGCACATAAAAAAACACTTACTATAGGTGAAAAAATTGATCCAATTTTTCCTAAACCCACGGATGATCCATAGCCCAAACTTCTTAATTTGGTTGGATAAATTTCATTTGTGTAAATTGAAAGAATCATGTAATTTATAGCAATTGCATATTTTGCTGCGATCAACCAAACAAATATATTTAGGAAAATATCCATCCAAATAAATAAGCATGAAATTCCCAATAGCAATAAAGATAATGTTAATGTCTTCTTCCTACCAAATATCTTCATATCAGTAGCCCAAACAGCTGGAATTAAAAACGGAATAGTAATAATGTTGATGCATAACATCATCATCATTACATTTTCTGAATGATCGTCACTATTGAAAACTTTGTAAAGAGTCATTGGCAAAATATAATCGTTTCCGGCAGAAACAAGACAATTTGCAAACCAAACGAAATATAATGTAATTGTTATCTTTTTGTAAATTCCTTTAAAAATGGATTTGAATTCAACTTTTTCCGAATTATTTTTTTTTATTTCTTCATTTTCCATCAATTTAATCCATCTTTCAAAATTTTCTTTTTTTTCAGAAGTCATATAAATTTCTTTATCCTTTTTATTTTCTTGCATTATTTTATCTAATAAAGCAATGCATTCTTGAACTTTATTATGAAAACTTAAATATCGAGGGCTTTCATCACAAATTAATACAACCACGACACAGGTAAAAAGTAGACTTAGGAAAAGAAAGAAGATAAATAATTGGATATTTCCTTCCCCCAATGAATTAAAAGTGGCCATCATAAATAAAATTAATTGCAGATGACCCAATATTACAAAAAATTCAAAACTTCCAAGCCATTTCCCCCTGTTATTCATTGGCAACACTTCACTCAATAAAGTATAGGATACCATATTACATATTAAGGAGCTACATGCAGTCAGACTTCTAAAAAAACAAAAAGCATAAAAATTATTAAAAAAGCAGGTCAGGAAAACTGATCCCGTCCAAATTATCATAGAAATAATAATTGGCTTCTTTCTCCCATATGGAGTGCTATGTGATGTAATAAAGGAAGCAACAACTTGCATAAAATATTCTAAACAACCTAAAAAGGATTGCTCATATAAAGATAGGTTCCATTGATTAGTTATAGCAGGAAGAATATAACCCGAAAGAACAACATGAGTTATGTAATTAACTACTATTAACAGCGTAAATATGTAGATTCTGAATTGGAACCGCCCAAAACCAATATCATTAATTATATCATCGAGGCTCAATAAGGATGGAGCTTGGATACTCATTATATTAAAGATTAAAAAAGAGATATTAAAAAAGTTTTGAATTTGATTATTTTAACATTTCCTGAAAATTCGTTTGAAAATAATTTTCATAAAAAAAAGTAAAAAAAATTTACTTTTTTTTTTAAAAAAAGTTTTTTTTTTAAATCCAAAAAACAACTTTTTTTATCCATTTCGGGAAAAACCGAATTTGGAATATTTCAAATTAAAAAATTATCTGAATAAAGTCATAAGACTCATTTCTCCTTTATTATTTCCAATTCCAATTTCGTTCTCATTTAAATTAGCGAAATCAGCAGAAAAGTATTCCAAATCATCACCTCCCCCAAAATCATCGATTTTCTGCCAAACACCTTCATCTTTGAACACCTGAATTCCAGCCTGATTGGTCCCAGAACTCAAGATCAATTTTGAATCATTTTTATTAAATTTGCTCACTTGAACCATCGAATCATTATATGAATTCCATGCCAAATCTTGTATTTTCCGAAACTTTCTCAAATCCCACACTTCCAATTGATTGATGTTTCTCCAACTTCCTGTAAGCAATTTTTCTTCCATAACATCCAAAGTTTCAGTTGAAATTAAAGGACCTGTGAGATAGTTAGCTTCTCCATTGGATTTTCTGATGTCCCATAGATAGATTATCTCATCCCAGCCTCCACTGAATAATAAAAAAGGATTGGATTGGTCAAATTTCAAGCCATATATATGATGGGAGTTTTTTTCCTTGATTGGAGGTGATGAGAGATTTGACATTTGCTTTAAAGTTTCAGAATCATAGACTTTTATCTTAATTTTATTAAAATATAGTCTTTGATAATATAAAAATGGTACAAAAATATTGTTTCCACATAAAGCCAAAGAGGTCCCATCGCAGTTGTAATCAAGACCATAAATTTGATAATTCTCTTTGATTTTGCTAATTTCTTTTTCTAAAAAACAAATCAAAAATCATTTAAACTTCACAGACCTTTCAAATGATTGTAAAGAATGACTTCCCCGTTAAAATATGAAAACAAGACCAATTCATCCTTAGATTTTGGTTGCCATCTTTAATTTGCTATTTTATAAATGATAAATACATAAAATACCTAATGTTCGTGATTGGAATTTGAAAGTTATTGGGGTCTGAATAACATGAAATGACTTGCTCTATTTCATTAAAAACTGCTTGAATAAGTTTCCAACATTATTAAAGACTTTTAGACTTGTCCACGATTTTTATGAAACCATCCCAACTGGCAACTCCTAGAAACGCATCCTGCCAACTATTTCTTATCGACATGATCCGATGGTCGAAAAGTTTGGAACTCCAAGTGATTTTCAAAACCTTTGATTTCTTTATCTCCCTAAAAAATAACAACTTTTTCTTGTTATTAATGTTCTTTTACTTTTTTTCACTTGTATAGCTTTTCCCATAAAGTAAAGTATACATTTCGTCTTTCAATTTGCTATTTTCCTCATTCTTTGTCTCTTCCTTCTCATCATTATGTCCAGCATATAATGGTTTTATCACAGTTTGTGTTTTTTTTTTATCTGCTTGCTTTAACAAAACTGGTGGGAGGATCTTATTGTCATTTATTTGACTATCCAGTGCAGTTACGTAATCTGTGAATCTGTCATTTCCATTATATGATTTTGTTTTCTGATGATTTTGGGAGTTCGGTTTCACGTATAGAAACGGAGAATCTGTTTTTGATTTCATTTTGGCTTCTTTTTTGACACCTATTTCATAATCCTTTTCATCGGATTTTCTAATACTTTTGAGGGCTTTCTTGCATTTTTTAATGTTGAAATCGATCATAATAGATGAAATAAAAATAAATAATTTATCAAAATAATAAAAAATACAATTGCATTTTCAAAAAAATATAAATTTAAACATTATTTTGTTTTCAAAAAGGAAAGGTGTTTTCCTTTTAAATTGCTGTTTTTCGGTAA
>Ga0302186_10003318_pt1 | contig 11837 bp, 5 predicted proteins | sample II_Bog_E1_2_FD_198782 | JGI IMG/M metagenome (GOLD analysis project Ga0302186, IMG submission 198782) | Peat permafrost microbial communities from Stordalen Mire near Abisko, Sweden - II_Bog_E1_1 | ecosystem: Environmental > Terrestrial > Soil > Wetlands > Peat | place: Sweden: Abisko, Stordalen...
CCCTACCCCAACCCCAACCCCAACCCCAACCCCAACCCCAACCCCAACCCCAACCCCAACCCCAACCCCAACCCCAACCCCAATCTATTATTCTTATTCATAAGAATATATCAATCTTATATTCATTTTTTAATCTACTTCATTGGGAACCCCATCAAATTTGATTTCTCTTAAACCCTTGTGTATTCAATTCACTTGATTCAATGATTTTTAGAGAAGCCAAATTATCATTTCAAAATAATCTACCATAGTCTATCCTTGGCGACATTGATTATCTTTTAATATTTCTGATATAAATCAGTTATTTGAGTCCGGTGATATGAATGGTAGTAAAAATCAAATCATTGATCGTTTTCCAAAACTGCAAGTCCAGTCCGCAGTTCCCAAGGATAATGACTGTATAATCTTACAGGATTTTAGCCATAGCAGTTTATTTTTTAAGATCTGACCCCCGCTACGTTGATCTAGAATCTTTCTGATGATACAGTGACACCAGATGGATCTCCCCTTTCTTCAGCCATCGGTTCGCTATCTTTGAAGGTGGCTGACGTTGCAATCATATGTTAACGGCTAGCCTTTTCTTTTCTCATACAATTTCCCATTGCTAAACTATTTACAATATTCCATTTTCAATTTGATGAATCATATGGAATCCCGATTAATCCCGACAAGTTCACATTTATTTAATGTAAATAATTACAATTCAGATCGTTTGCTTCTGATTATCAAGAGTAAAATATTAGATCATAATAGGGAGTTATAACTTATCATAAATTTATTGGACGAGCATCAAACATGTCCTCAGAAAAAATCAAAAGTCTTACCAATACGCTTTGCCTTACCCATCGCGATAGGAGAGCGTCCAGTAGATAAGGAAATGAAACAAGTCGCAGCAAAGCGTATAGCGAAAGAGAAAGATCAAAATTAAAGTACGAAGCACTCACTAATTGCTCAAAATAGGAACAAAAAGATTTTGTAAGGGAATTAATTACAGCACGAACACCAGGATGGAAGCATGACTACTATCGCGTAAACAAGACTTTTAGTCTTTATCCCTCACAGTAGATGGATGCCTTTCCTCACAATAACGATAAATATAATGTTCAATTTTTGGACCGCTCTCTCCATGGTTAGAGTACTATTTTCTTTATTTAGGTCTCAAATTTCCAGCAAAAGATAGGGGATTTTTCCAAACTCCTCAAGACAAATTGTATAGTCGTCACTACCGTCCAATTGTTCGTGACAAGAGAAAATATAACTAAGATTATGAGTTAAGGGTGAGCCTATTCGGTGATACTTGGGTGGATATGAAGGAGAAACGTGTTATGAATCACTACAAAATCGGGGCAAATCCCTTTAGGACACCAGTCAGCAACACTTTCATTTCTACTATGAGAAAGGAAAGTAACCATCACAAGATTTGATCTAACTAATAATTATTATCGAGTATATTAAATCGATTTTTTTGACTAGTTCGTATATTTTTTATGATATTGTCATACAGAAGAAGGCTTTTAACTCAATAGTATCAATCAAGAAATATCTCATAATAATAGATTCATTCTTACATAATAAATCATTTGCTTTGACTTTCAATAATGCAACTGGTGACTACCTTCTACAAAATTGCTAATACCTTTTATTCAGTTTTCTATCTCTGCTGACGAAGAGTATTTAACTTTACCGTGATATCAATATGCACATTTCTCATGAATGAAGTGATCTACTCCTCTTCGCTTCTGCTAATTTACTCCTCCACAATTCTAATATATTCCTTTAGAGTGCTGTACGTTTATTTTTTCATCTTTTCGCATTCCTTTTCCATTTAATCCAAGAATTTCCTGTGTTATTTGTTCAGATAGTCAAGTTCATCAAGAAAGGGCTGACTATTCACAACTGAACCTTGATTCCATGTACTTTTATCTAAATTATTAATGAAAATACTCTTCAAAACAAAAGATTGTAGTTTTGCTTCCATGAACTTTTCCAAAGCAACTTCGCTCTTAATCTTTTCCTTCTCCATCGTCTCAAAGACTCCATTAAGTTATCTCTAAGTTGATTCCACCCATGTTTTGACAGCTCTTTTGCATTTTTCCTCTTCATTTTTCTGCTCTATTAATTGATTTTCTATCTCTCCTACCATACTCAAGATTTTATTGTACCATCCTTATTTGGCCTTTGTACTTTCAACCACCTTACTTTCTGTTTCTTAAAAATTAGAAATAAGTGATTTCTGTTTGGAAGATTTTGCTAATTCTGCGGTCTGCTGTAAAGTTTGTAGTTTCTGAAAGAGCATTGCGGCTTTTTACTTGTATTTTAACACATTCGTCTGATTATCAGTGGGACTGCCAAAGGATGTTAGATTCATGTTTAAATATAGAATTAATAGAATTTAGATAAACTGTATTCAAATATACTAACCTATATTATCAAGGGAGGCCTAAATGCCATACAAAAACTCTTTGCTTATTGACACTGATTCCTTATTTTAAGCTGATTAAAACTCTGTAGGGCGATAGAGGATTTTTAATTATGATGGTTAGACTTTAATAATCTATTTTCGCTATTATTTAAACCTCATATTGACTTGGATATACTCCTCACTACTCTTTTCATTTTTGAACGCCTCTGTCCATTTTTTTGCTTCCTCCTTTCCAATTTATATCTCTTTAATAAAATTATTATCCCCCATAACTCCATAGAGACTTATTCCTAATACCATCATAAGTATTCCTAATGCTATCCATATCTTTCCCTTTTTAGCAACATACAACTCAGGCTTATAAAATTCTATTTCCATTTACTTATTTTTACTTGTCTCATTCATAGAAATCTTTTAATTAATTTTGGTTTCTGTGCATATGGCGTTATCGGCGTAAGGCTTTCTACACCACTTACAATATTTTTAATTTTTTAAGGAATCATTCTATATCTGAAGATACTATAGTTCCTTTCGCATGCTCTCCAACTAAATTTTCCTTCGATCACGGAAATTTTTGGCATTGACTTTATTTTTCTATTTTTTGCAAATAATATTTTTGGACGAATGTTTCTCTTCTTAAGGAGTCATCAGTAACTCTTCGATGAAGTGTTCCGCTGACACCTCTGAGTACGTATTTATGTATTTTTCTGTGAATTGGGAAGTGTCATTGAGCCAATAAAGAGGATGAACCTCCTCAAAGTTAGCCTAATTGATCATGCAAGAATTAAATATGTATATAAATGTAAGTATAAATTATGGAATAAATATAAGCTTTTCTGACTGGAGAAATCACATTCTGATGGAAATAAAATTATATAAATGTATTAGTTTGTTAATTCATGTGATTTAAATACATATCATTTTCTGTTAATCTGTCTTCAAAAACATAAAGCAGATAAATCAAAAAGGATCACTCATGCATTGAGTAAAAATAAAACAATTTTTATCTAAATTTTCCTTTCCCTAAAAATCAAAAGATATATTCTTAAATCTATCTTCAAAATTATGATAATGAGGTTGCAATATTAATATGTGACTCATCCACAGTATATATAAATATTTCAGTGGTAATTTTCAGGCCGGTTTCTTCTTCTATACTATGACTGACTTATTAACGTTGTAACTTTCACAGGGAGGGGATCTCACCCCCTCCTTTCTTTCTTCACCTAAACTTATTGTTTAGCACTCCCATTGAGTTTATTAAAATTTATATTGGCCAACTCCCCTTAGAACTTGAAGAGTACCAACTCACAGAAATTCTGTAACCCATGGCAGAATTAAAGGAAGTCAAGTAAAATATCAACCATGCAGGATCATCAAGGGCGATAATTCACGAGGAAGGTACGAATTGTTTTGCTATGCATTCGTCACCATGAAGGGCAACGAAGCTTTTGGATTGGATATCATTCGCCAATTGCAGGAGAGGTTTCCCACTTGGAAAATGAACCTCAAGAATGATTACGACAGGCAAAGGATACCAGTCAATATGCGAAATTATCATAATAACATGGTCTATGGACCACCACTACCTCATTATCAACCTTACCCTCCAATGCATGTTATGCCCTACCCGACTTACTTTGCAAACGATAGTATTCCACTATCAAACGTTTCAATACCTTCTTCAGAGAAGATAGTTGGTCAAAAACCTTGCAATGTTTTGGTAAGATAACTATGGCTAGGTGGTATTCCTTAATATTGTGATAAAACCTACATCTCGCAAGTGATGTCGTATTATGGAATTATAGAAGAGATTGAAATGTTTCCTAAATTTGCGTTTGTAAAGTACAAGCAGGTATCAGAGGCAACGACAGCCTTCGAGAGAGCCGAAGAAATTTTTGAAAAATTGGGCTCCCCGCCAGGTTTTCGCATATACTTCTCTGACCCAGCAAGGCGTGCTTTCGTTGTGAGTAATAATTATGAATATGATCGCCAAAGTCCTTCACTACCTATCCTTTACATTGGATTTCCACCGATCACGTCTGCTAATGTGGAGATGTAAATTATAAAGCCAATTTGCGAGAATTATGGCCCAATTGTAAATGAATACTTACGGAGGAACAACAACAATCAGAATAGATCGTACTTTCTATTCACTTTTGATACAGTTAGAAATGCACTGAGGGCCAAAGTTTTACTTAGCAAAAGGAAAGATTTACTGGGAGATAAAAGAGCGGAGGTCACGCTGCTGCTTGATTAATAAGTTATAATGAAGGGGCATGATCTTACTCGTACTGAAAAATTGTTTCAAAATGATGATAGAAAGAAGAATTTGGGTTATTTTGGAGATAACAGCATGAGGAATAGTATGATACCCATGCAGATGGGCAACCCTATGTATCCAAATATGTATCCTCCCAATCCTTACATGCCTCCTTATTACTAGCAATATCCTTCCTATTATTACGACCCTAACTGCTATAATGCTTCAATAGGATAGGGCTAAATGTTTATCAATCAGGAGCAATCTAATACAACGCAACTAAACAATAATATTTAATAATTTTTAAAAGAAGTGTTAGTTGATAAAAATAATGGCGGAGATAGGAAACCTACAAAAAACGGAGAAGTAGGCAAGGAGGATGATATTCTAAGGGAACTTTTAGGATAAACGGTAACCACTCAAAAAAAGAATGAATAAAATGGATAAAAAATTGAGGAAAAATAACAAGAAAAATAGCGAGAACCTTCTTGGTCTGGGTTTCTCACATGGAAAGGTTTAAAAAGAATTGGAGTTGATGGTCATTCAAAAACAGTTTAGCCTTAGGATTATTCTATCAACATTCTTAGTTTAATAGAATTTAACGATTTAGCCCTAAAGTAACGAAAAACTATGGTACTATAGTCATCAAATAGCACAGGATCAACCGTTTTTAATGACTACATCCGCCAGTTGAAATCCCGTGCAGGGGTGGCTATGAATAAAAATTTCTTGATGTACGTCATGGGTAAAACCTAGTATTCGGACCAAATTTAATCAATAAACTAAAGTGAATTGCTAGTCGTGTTAGAGAAGGCATCCTTCCTAACCTTGATTAAGGACAAGTTAATCAAGTGCTAAGAATTACAATCTCAATGATATCCATTACCATATAGTTAATATTTAATATAAGAGGCATGGATTAAGATTAAGGGAGTCCTAACTGCAGTATCTGCAGCAAACCCAATGACCAGATGCTGATGCTGGCCTGCATGCACGACACATGCATCAACTGCGCCACCAGTGCTTATGCAGAACAAATTCATATTAAGGGGCAGAATAGGGAGGTATTGCATATTGTATGAAGTTGTATGCCTGCGAAATTTGTGGAGAGAAAACTCTGTTGGACACTTCCACCGTTGTTTAATTAGCAGCTGTTAGGAATTCTGCCATTAAATTACTACCAAAATCCACACTCTGGCAATAAACTTCTCTCCAGTCTGAAGAGAAAAAACAAAATGCTTATAAATATGCAATAAGAATCAGGAAAAAAACCTGCAATATAAACCGATAAAAATCCTATTTAAAAGGGTAAACATTCTTTGAATATTTGCAGACCAAAGGAATTACAGATAGAACAATTCAAATCTTAAAAAATGAAGATATTGAAGATCTATCAATTTTGATAAAGATGAGCAATGAACTGCTTCGATAAATTGGAGTTACAATGGGGCAAATAGTTAAATTGAAGGAATAGATATGATATAACAGATTAAAGAATATGTGAGCTTTCATATTTTTTTACTAGAAGCATTTATCATTCCAGAAAGTGTTTTTATAATTTTTACAATAATTTTCATCAACATATAGTTAATATATAATATAACAGACGATGGATTAAATGAGTGAGACCTGCAATATCTGCAACAAACCCAATGACCAGATGCTGATGCTGTCCTGCGTGCACGACCCATGCATCAACTGCGCCGCCAGTGCTTATGCAGAACAGATTCATATTAAGGGACAAAGTAGGGAGGTATTGCATATTGTATGAAGTTGTATGTCTGCGAAATTTGTGGAGAGCAAACACTGCTGGACACTACCACCGTTGCTTAATTAACATCACTCGCAAATTCTGTGATTAAATTACCGTCCAAAGCTACACCTTCGAAATCCACCTCTCAAAATCTGATGCCAGCAAAGCGTAAATAGACACAGTATCCGAACTACCCTACTTCTACTCTCCAACAGCCAGCCTCTTCCAAGAAAATAGTCTACTATTGCAAATAGCACAGTGAATAGTAGATAACATATTATTGTTTTCAATGCTGGGCCAATATCTGTCCAGAGTGCGTCATTCATGGTATCGATTGTCTTAAAAAGGATCACACAAAGATCACAATGTTAAACTTATCAAAAAAGCTATTTCACAGGTTAAGGGAGAATATCTTGAAGTTGTTACTCAGGTTGGAGAGTCGCAGAATATAATGGGCAAGATGAAGGAGGGCTTCCTGAGACTCATTAAAGAGACTAATGACCGTCATGCTCGAGAAAAGAATACTGTTACACGAGAATTTGACATCATCCGAGCATCTCTGGCAGGAAAGTAGAAATAATTATTGCGTGAGTTATAAGACATAAATAAGCAAAATATCGCAGCACTCACTCAATACTTAGAGGTGTTAAGCTCGAATCACGAATAAGCAAACAAAATAAAGCGGAATATTTAAACCATTACTCGCAAAGACGAAGTTTTAATCCTCTAAGACTATCACAAAATCAGCGACTTACAGCAAGCAGTAGTATCACTGAACAAGACCACTGATTCCATTACAGGTCAATCGTCTCATCTGAATGTTGAGTTTTTGCAACAATAGTGTAGTTTATTAGCTGAAGGAGTGACGAAGCTGGAAGTAACGATTAAAAAAGAAGAGGTGGTGGCTTTGCGGAAGGCGGGGCGAGAGGGTGGTAAGGAGTGATATTCTGATAGTCATAGTTTGAATTATTTAAGTGAATATTCGATCTACTAATATTAGAATGATATCATATAAAGGATCAGTGTGCAATCATTGCATTCACATTGATTTTATCAACTCAGAAGCAGTAGTTTCTGCCTCAGCTTCACCCTACTTTGATTCTTCGGCTTCCTCAGTTGATTATGTTGCCGAAGTTGTTCTGCACAGGGCAGCCTAGAAATCACAGGTAGATTTTTTGTGCTTATGATTTTTCTTTCTTTATTTAATACTCCTCTCTGGCTTAATAGAAGCAGTATCCTCCTCTGTCAAGTCTATCTCCATTTCCTCAAATTGTTTTCGCTGCTAATAAATGGGCAGTATATCTCTTTTCTAATGTATATGCTTGAGGAAGTCAGTCAATCTGCACAGATATCTATCTTTCTAACTTCCGTCGAAAGGTTCAATTTTATAGAAGTTATCAGGTTGAAGTAGACCTGTGATGTTGTTATCATCTACTACAATCACATCCTTCATATTTCTACCTAAAGCACGCAAATTTTTAAGGTAATAAGAGTTATTTACCACAATGCAATGCTCGCGATACATCCGGTGAGAAATACGCTTCTTGGGGTCAATCAGGTTCAGAACGCGGTCAGCATATATTCGCTGGCTGGCAGTGAACACTACTATCTCATATAGTTTTGACATTTAAAACAGAAATGAGTCTAGACCGAAGCGTTTTACGGTATATATCTTTGTATTGTGTCCATTAAATACGACTTAAGACTCAAAGTCGTATTTAAATGGTTTGGTAAAACTTGTATGGATAAGAGTTTCATCTAAGTCCAATACCAAAACTTTCCTTTTTTATTTTTGAGCCGGAAGGACACTTGGGCAGTGATTCTTATTATTCATAATTTTTGTGATGGCTTCTGTGAAGTCCTCATCATTGATATTCAAGTGCAGATTGGAGGATGAACTCGTTACTAACCTCCAGAGATAAGTGAAACAGTTGAAGCATCTTTTTATACAGGCGAATCTGGAAACATGGTATTAAGGTTGTTCTGGATGATGATTTGTGTCTTCCACAGGATTGGTATTTGTCTAATTTTCCTCAGTGACTTCGATAATGTTTCTGAATGAGGCAAGGAGTACTTGAGATCTATTTTATATGGCTTGGCTGGTGTTGGTTTTGTGGCTTGAGTGGTTTACCGTATCACAATATTTCTATTAATGTGTGTGGTTTTCATAGTTCTATGCAATATATTCTAAAGAACGAAATAGAAAATAATACCTATATGAGTAAATATAATATGGAATTTAGGCAAATTAATAATATTTGCTAAACTTTAAAATCGGAGAAAAAGTGATTAAGAACTGCCATGAGAAAGGTGGAATGACCAATTCATTGTCTTATTTATTTTTCTCATCGAATTGATTTTCGATTCGATAGATTAATCTTTGATACTGATAATAAGTATTAATTGATAAATTAACAACATATTCTAAATCTAATATTATTTAGGAAAGGGATTTAATAATATTCGAAGAGATAAAAGTCAGTGATTGAGATATGGATAATTATGTTTGAATGATGATTAAAATATGTAAAGAATTCATTTGATATTTATTATTATTGTTGCGCGAAAGTTGTTTGAATATTTTTGATTTTTGCTTCGAATTATACTGTCTTTTTAAGAGGAATTATACAATAAACAGTAACTTTAGGATATTACTCATCATCATAAAAGTAGAGTTATTGTCGAGTAATATTTTTCATTTTTTGGAATGAAATCATTAGGCTCCCTTTAAAGATGATTTTATTCAATAGAAATAAACGGAATGATCAAATGTGAAAGCGATGAAAGACTTATAACTGATATATCTCGATAAAGTATGATTATATTGTAGCAACACACTATCATTGCTATACCACGAGGTTATGTTAGATACTTTAAAGTGCATTTTCCGTTATCTCTGCGTTTCCAAGATTTCCAAGAGTAAATGTCCAGTAAACAAAAGTTATAGGATAGCACTCTCTTCGCTCCTCAGAATAAAGACAAGGTTATATCGCCCAGTAATATCTTCCATTTCTTGGGAAAGCGTTTCTTTCGATTTATAAATCGTACTCCAAAGTAAAAGATTATCCTAGGGCATAATCCTTTTTGTATTTGTCGTCTATTCCATGATGTTCAACTTAATATTCATCTGTATCAGTCTATTCATTAAACTGAAATGTCCATACTATACAGTTCTACAAAGGTACTGGGCCCATCCAACCCCCAGACCAAAAAGAAGTTGGAATATAAAAAGTAATCTCCAAATGAATTGTTTTTCCCCAGTCTGGAACTTAGCTTAATTGCAGATTTGAAGGTACAAAGCAATTTTCGAAGGGATAGTTGCAAAAACTTTTTGTAATATTCCACGGGATGGCTGAAGCTGCGAAAAAAAAAGTGGCTATCAAAAGTACTATCAATTTGTTCATGCTCACTTGAAATTAATTACAATAATTGCTATCATAATCCAATAGTATATAAATTAAAGATTTTAGTCTTCCATTTTTAATTTGAACTTCTCCATCCGTAGATTGATATAGGCGATGTATCAACTTGCCTATATCCAAACAGGTATTCTTGCGATTAGTTATTTTACCATATGAGTCTAATATTTTCAAGTTCAGATCAAAGTAAAAGAATTTAAGTTAAATCAATATAATCAAATAATATCATAAAGCCTGCTCATCAAAGTAAATCTGTTTGATGAATTTAAAGTTTAAATCAGTCTGGTCAATGATAATGCCAATAATTATACCCTATAAATAAATCATAATTTATTATCCCAAAGAGAATTCATTCATCTAAAAAAATATATAAAAACTAAGCAATGCAATAGAAGCTAAATTTAAGAGAAAAATAAATTCAAGGAAATATACTTTATTATTTTAATATAATGAATGATCATTTCTCATATATTGGGGTTCTTTAAAATTTTAATCACTCTTATTTGTTTCTCGTTATTTACCTTTAGCTCACGAAAAGGTCCTGGAGTAACACCACCCCAAGTTGGATGCTATGCCTTTTAAGTTATGATGCTATCCTTTGGTATCCGGGCTTGAAATACAATCGGATTACTGCCATTTTTTCCAGCTCTTTATTGAGCAATTTGCCAAGCTACATCACGGTTATTAGTAAAATACACTCCCTTTCCTATCCGCCCTGTTTAGCTCGGCTTAAAACCTTTGTCTTTGATTGCTTCTTCAAATATTTAAGCAGTGCCATGGTAAACAGTAGTTCCTTTTGGACAGCTGCTAGCAAAATGATAACTGTCTTCGTCAAGACAAATTTTACAAAAATGATTCCTGTGATTTTCTTGACAGCCATTCACCTTACACCCTTGCTGTAAGGAAAGTTTTATGGAGACATACTTATTAAGTTTACCTGAATTTCCACAGTCTTTAGTAAAGTGTGAGCTGTCTTAATCATGACATACACGACAGTAGTGTTTCGTATGATTTTTTCTACAGTTATCTACTCTACACCCTTTCTTTAAGAAAATATTACTTGTGGGAAAAGTCTGAGTCTAAATTTTTTGTTATCTCTTAGCATTTTCTCCCATACAGTTTCCCATTCTAAATTAATTTCATACTTATTTCAAATATCAGCTACTAATTAATATTATCTTATCTTATCAATTCTGATTTATCTCCCAATATTTACAAATACTAAATAAAAAATAAAATTGAGAGAATACTTTGTTCTCATTGCAGTTTCAATGATTAAAATAATTTTCTATTCTTGGACCTTTCTTAATAGTAAAAGTACTATCTTTCTCTATTTCCCTATAAAAATTCATGCAAAAATTAGGTTTTTTTTTTCAAAACATGAGTGACAATATCAACAGGATTAATATTTTAAAGTAGTTCTATTCCAAGATGCGAGTAAATATGTAGATAAAATTAGTTAAGAATCACTACGAATAAATTAAAATCCCTTTCAATAATATTCAAGAGACATTTTTAATTATTGGAAAATATTTTTTAATTGAATGATCTTAATCATTATTTCTTGATTCTACAAATTTATAATTCGTTAACTATTATCTTTATAATAATTATAATAGTTAAACAAGAATCAGAGTTAATTTTTTAAACAATTGTTTCATTGTATCAAAATGAGTCAATAATCGATAATCCTGCCATAGGCAGAAGAAAAAATGTTGCACCAACATCCACTTAAAGATATTCTATAGAGGTCGGCTTAAATTTGATCTGATAGATCTAATAAAATATAATAAAAATTGCTAGCCAGCAAACTATCATTGTTATTTTGAGAGGTTTTATTGAATATTTTAAACTTCTCCTTTCTTGATCCCTGTCCTTCCAAGAGTAAAAGTCAAATCAACAAAGAAGAAAGGGAAGCATGTCTGAAATTAAGTACTATTAAAACATGGACCTATGGTCCAAGTATATTTTCCGTTTTTT
>Ga0302186_10003321_pt1 | contig 11831 bp, 7 predicted proteins | sample II_Bog_E1_2_FD_198782 | JGI IMG/M metagenome (GOLD analysis project Ga0302186, IMG submission 198782) | Peat permafrost microbial communities from Stordalen Mire near Abisko, Sweden - II_Bog_E1_1 | ecosystem: Environmental > Terrestrial > Soil > Wetlands > Peat | place: Sweden: Abisko, Stordalen...
TAACAATATTTTATAAAGAACAATGTAAAAGGAAAATGTTCGGAAGAAGAAGCTGCAGGCGCGGTAGGCATATAATCCTATTCCAAATTATCGTCCAAAGAAATTTGATTGTTTAAGAATGAATATAAATAAAAATTCACAAGGCTATCATATAATTCATAAAAGAGATAATGTAAGTGCCATCTTTTTAATTATTTAATCATTGTTCATTTTTATTTTATTTTAAGAAGTATTTAAATGCGACTGTTTCGAAGCATCTATTTATCTTCGAGCTTAATAATTAAAATTTATAGTTCTTTTGATACAGCTTCGATCTAGCCTTGTGAGTTCCGATTTCCATTACAAACTCTTATAGTCTAAATGCTATAATATAATTTGTTGCTCAATTTTATTCGATCGATCAACTTTTACTCATTAAACTTCGATCAAAATCATAAACAACATTGTCAAAGCAATAACATGCCAATCTTATTTTAAAGATAAACTAGAGTAATAAGTAATAAACTGGCATTAATAATAATAAGTCAAAAACTCAACTGTATTTCCTCCATTGTTATCATCAATCATCCAAAATTAATTATCTATTTTATTTTATTAAATGCTTGGAAATTGATTAAGTGCTAAATCATGAGTTTAAGTATGCTTGCAGATTGCTCTGGTAGTCCTTCCTGTTCGGATTATTGTATACTCGGATCAACATGTTGCGGTGGACTATGTAATCAATCTTTTTCCAGAGACCAGGATGCTTATGCGATTCGAATAACTCATTTGGCGTTGTGTTTGTGAATATACCGTAGAACATTATCAATAGATTGACTGCAAAAGTGAGAGCGATGCCTAGTAACACCCAAAAGTAAATGGCTATCATGAAGCCCTATGAATTTATTTCGATTAAACATTACAAAGCTGCCATCAAGAATAACAGCAGCAATATTACATAAGCTTTATGATTTGAAGCATAGTTAATCTACCTGTTGACTAATTCGCTGAAAAAGCTAGTGGGTCGGTCTGTTGAATCAGGTAGAGGAATCTTTGCTATCAGATAGAGCCAAACAGCAATGACCAACAAGCTCAGAGTTATATTTGTGTTTTAATTTGCAAAATATTCGCTTAGCAACACAAGGGGTATAAAAGAAAGCTTCAATGATTTGATCGCATTTGTTACAATGGGAGGCCTATCGAGTTTTGAGAAAAATTGATTCAGGTATGGACTCTAGGCTTTATCAAGGTGCTCCTTTTTTGGTCGATACCCTAAATGCGCAAGAACCTCAACACATTAATAGTTTTTATTCATAACTGCCATATCGATGGGCGTATTGCCGTTTTGGTCGGCTTCATTCACGTTGGCTCCTGCTTATGCGTACTTTGCCAACACTTTTGGCAAATTATTATAGGCAGCCCAGTGAATCAATGCCTTTTTTGAGACATCCACCTGACCTGACCAATTAGCTATATTTGCACCCTGAATTGCCCAGTTGTCGACTCGACCATCGTCGATGGCTCCCTTAGCCTTCAACAGTTCGATATATTATCGCTTGCAGTACATTCCTGCAACATCAAGGGGAGTATGACCTAAATTTGTTGGTCTGTTGAGTATGGGATCTCCTTATTTTAAAGTTGAAAGGTATAAGGGAATATAAGGCGAGTTGTGTGAGCACATATGAACAAGAGCTGAAGAACCTGATGAATCTATTTGTGAGTGTAGTTTATCTTTGAGCAGCAAATAGGGCACGAATCGTCCATACACGTTTTATTATTAGAGGTAAACATGTCTTACCCTTTCCTGCGGTTTGGGCGCTTCCGAAGTGGCTGGAGGCGCAATGACAGAAGAAGCGGGGCGCACTGACAGATTAACCGAGCTGAGGTTCAGTTAATCCTTTTCCTATTCTTTCATCATTCCTAAATTATTTATTAAATATAATGAACATCTAATTAAAATCCTATATGTTGAAAGTTATCGACAGATATTGAAGCAGTAATCAAATATGAAACACTTTTGAACAGTACACTTAGATTGATTCAGTCTCCATTACTTCAGCTGTACTTTTGATTTAGATTAGCTATTCCTCCACCTCAATCTCCTACTTTTGGAGTCTTTACTATATTTATAGAAGCTCAATGCCCGCTTATAGATCGTTTTGATTTCGCTTTGGTTTAAACTCGCACCAACGTTGATGCTTTTTTAGTAGTGAGTAGGCACCGCTCCAATCACATCCGGCATGGGTACACTTAGCAATGAGATCGTCCACTATCTGAGATGCGATGAGGTCCTTCTCTAATTTTCTTCCCTTAATGCCATTTTTGCAGATGGGGCACTTCATCTGCACCAAAGCCCAATTCTAAATGCAGATATAGCAGAAAGTATGACTAAGTTAAAAGAAAAATACCCACAGATGGTGCGCACTGCATCCTCAAAAATATCATGGCAGATTGAGCAGTATAGATGACGACTGATTTGTTGTTCCTTGAACTCCCGCTTGGTCTTAGACAAGGTGAGATAGTTTAGCTTACTCATATCTTTTGATTAATATTGGCTATAATTTGGCTTGCTTCAAAATGGTCAAGTTATAACCGTTTAAATTTATATATTGCTTCTTGTCGAGGTTTAACTTTTCGGATTGTTTGAACTTTCTCTTAAATAGAGAGGACTAATTGGTTATCCAGGTTAATTGGGTAAATAATTTACAAATTTATTCATAATCAATAGCTGTATGGATATCGACGATCACAGTTGAATTGTCCCTTTTCTGAGCTACTATAAAGTTTGAGAGGCCAACTGACGCTCAGGTTCAGGGATTATTGTTTTCGACTGTTAGAAGAAATTTATTAACACCTTGGCGAATTTACCACTGTAAATCAAATCCTTAAGATCATACTCCTTAGGCCTAAAAAAACAAGGCGCAAATACCACACTCAGGTTGTAGGGTGGCATTCGATTGAACTCCGCCTGTGCAACCACATACTAAATCAGGAAAGTTAATAGCAATACAAATACCTTTTGATTAACGTAGTCCATCATTGAGTACACCTCAAAGATGAGGGCATTTTCTTCCCCTCCATTGAATGCTATCACCTTTTCGTAGATAGCATAGTTGAATAAAGGTAGCCTGAGGTTGTTTAGTATTTTCTTTAACATCCCTATATCACTAATAATGTACCAGATACCACGAGCACGTCCTTCTCCTCGTCAATTGCACTTAAATTTTTATTGCTCACCTCTTTTTACATTCGTTACAGTTCGTCATAGTCGCAATTTTTGCGAAATACTCCCTCCAAACAAAGTTACTGAGGATTGCGAACCAATCGTGACAGAAGCCGCAGGATGAGTACTGGGTATTTTCCAGAGTAGAGGTCCTACGTGCTGAAATAGATACATATTAGTCAATGTTCTTGCCATATAAGGCGTTCTCAATAATTTTTATGCTATTCTTAAAAGGACGAGCAGTGGTATCGGGATCTTCGCCAAGTGCTTTCATTAAAGCCGAATCGGTCTCTTTAAGATCCTCAATTCGCCTTAAATTCAGGAAGAGTTCATCACAAAGTCGAGAGAAAGTACCAAAGGAGCAGACCTCTATAATTTTGACTATGAAACTAGCACCTACAATATAGATCCTCCGCAATCGATGAAAGAAATGTTCGGGCCAGTGTTACAATATCCTCCTAAATGCAAGAAAATCCACAAAGCTAGAGTGGATATAAGCGATAGCGTAGGTCTGATCGCTGTTATTATAGAAATGGTCGATTTCCTTAGTGATATAATTCTCAAGTGTATCTCTGAGCTCATCTTTATAGCGATCAGCCCGAAAGTAGAAGACGTTGGGAGTCAGATCATTAAGCTTTTCGAATATTCCGAGAGTCTTCATTTCCTAAAAGTCTTGGTGTTGGACATTTTGGATGCGCTTGTTAAAGAGAGCGTTGTTGGCTACGACGAACTGTTTGATGGATGAGCGGTCTAGTAGTACTCTCTGACCTGGTACCATGGTGGTCACTTCCATAAATTTGTGCAAGGTAATAATTATGAATTATATTGTACTGCTTATTCATAAACTCTGACAGAGGAAAATACTACAAAATAATTCAAACTAATCTCGCATCAATCCAATTGACAAAGGCAGGCAGGTGTGAGTGTAATAATGTTCATATTTGACATCAACCCGTGGATTATTATAGGATAATTTAATCAATTTAATACTAATGTGAAGTTTCGTATGAGTTCGATAATAATGCAGGCATTTATCATTTTATCGTATGAATTATTTATTTATATATGATCTTGATCCATTAATTATACGTTAATTTTATTATCCGTTAATCTCATTTGGGAGGATATGCGATGATAGGAATGCAGATTTGCAACTACCTCTCCATTTGATATCCAGTGATGACAGATAGTATATTTTTTGGATTTTCAGTTTCTTGATGAATTATGTAGTTTATATTTTGGCTCATTATTTGAAATTATATACATTTCTTCTTATGTTCACTTCTCATTTAAAACAGGGTTACTGGCCCCAAGCCTACACTTAACTTGCTAATCATTACAATAATCTAGCCCAAGATTGCTCAAAAGCCATCCTTCTTCGGGATTCTCTTTATTTTAAAATAGAAGCCCTGAAATAAGAAAATTAAAAATTAAGGGCTAAAAAAATTAATAACGCACTTGGTAATTAAACTAGCCAGTGTTGTTCATTGTTTTTAACGACTCCTCCATGTGGACGAGAAATAACGACTGAACCGAAGAAGTTGTAAGGAAGAAAAATTGTTAATATTAATAAGACAAACCCCAACTCAGTACAGTCTAGGAAAAAATGTGAATATCAGTGTGAGTATCCAGGGTGTGGGCGTAGCTACGGTTCATCTTCATCAGTGAATCTACACATTAAGCTCAAGCATGTGATTGATGCTAAAGAAAAACTCGAAGCTCATGAGGTAAGATAGTGATTATTTAGACAAATCAATAGAATGTAAAGTTAAGTCACAAAGCTTCACCTTGCTTATAAGTGAATTTACAACCAAATTATCCTGAATTTACTGGCTAAGGCAAAAACTCAGAGTCCGCCAAGAGTAGATGAGTGTCTATGGAGTTAATCCCCTCAATCATATCTTTGTATCTTATTTTATTCATTTGAAATAGTTTGAGATAGTTTGTCACAAAAAATACAATTTTTCAAGATGAATTGTCTGTCAAATTATCTAAGATTATTACTCATACCATTTTTATAATTATATTTTAGGATTGTTATTTTACATCTCCAAGAGTTTAAATATTGTTCATTTGTCGTCAATTTCCAACTTATAAAAGATTCCTTAAACTTTATAACTTGCAAATATTAAATTGTTCCTTTAAAATCATGGTTATAATCTCATGAATAAGCGGTATTGTATAAATTATCGAATTTAATTACAAAACAGATGGGAAAACATATTATTATGTTTGCTACGATCTAATTTTATTATTACTTTATAAATAATGAATAATACTAAAAGCTCACGACTATCCCATAATAGCAGAAAACCAGAAGCTATGCGGGTGGTACTCAGAAGTCGCAATGGATCCAAGGATCGCCCTCGCCCCGTTACTGAGGCCACTTCTCTTGTTTTGATCACGCAACCAAAAGAGAATAATACTGAGGCGAATCGCAATTAAGATATCAATGATATTAAAGATTACGTAAAAAATAGGATGAAAACTGAGTACGATCCTAACTGTGGCCAAAGTCAGAAGATCGAGAGTCACCGCGACCTAAAAGATAGTCCCATTTAAAATATGGATAATATAAAAAATTGGTCACGCAGTCGATCCTCACTCGCCTGCTACAGAAACGGTGAGCAGTCAACAGAGCAACTACAAACTCACGAAGCCGATTGGATTAATAGAACAGAATCTGTAAAAATGTAAGACCTGTAGTATAAAACAAAAAAACTACTTTAGTCGAGGTTAAAACAATTCAGCGAGCATAAAATTCAAAGAAATGCTACAATATAGAATGAGATCTAAGGCCTCGTATCCTCTATTAAAAAATACAAAGAATAATCCCCTTCAGAACAGACTGAAACAAACATTTCGCATCTGGATCGAAAAATAAAACTGTTCGAACGATTCATGGCAGAAAGTATGACCGAATCAGATGTATTTATCTTGTAAGACAGATCATGAAGAAGCACTATCTCAATAAGTAGTGCAATTAGACCCGTCACAAACGGCTCTATACTCGTTTACCCGTTCCTAATCATTAATTATCAGTCCTCCGCAAACATTACAGGAAAATTCCAACTCCTGTCATATTGTCATCAATTAATCGTGATACCTACGTGCGGCCTGATAGCCAAGCCTACGATATTTACAAGTATAAAAACGTCTTTTTTAATGCGGATAGACACAAACAACCACTTCCTCGTTCTTCCTACAATAGGGAATATCTGGTCTATGAAACAGGCAAGGAGTTTGCAATTACCCCCAAGAACAACTAATTTATGAAGGGTTCTAATCCTGATTTTCGGTCTTCCTATAAATCTGATTTTAAAGCAAAGAAGGCGGAGCATGTAAATATAAAGTAATTAGACTCCTATCGAAATAAGTTCAGGTATCAAATGACCTATTTAGAAATCTGCAGATGGTGTTCGGTCGCAAATAAAAAAAAGAAATGGCTTATAGTCAGTAGTATTATCGGCAGGGTTTGAATCGAGAGAAGAGAAGGGAATAGCGTAAGGCCTAGCCTAAAATGAGTATGATGAGCGAATCAAGGAGATAATATCAAAAAATGAACTACCATATCCAAAGCTCTATCAAACACAAACATCTTCATGATCTGATGTATTAATATAAAAGTCAGATCAATAACACATGATACTATCTATCTAATTTAGCATGATTTATCGATATTATCTGTTATCAAAAAGCACATGGTTCGTTGCCAGGCCAAGTTTATATGTCCACCAATGTGATTCTGGCCTCGTTTAGGACAAATTTATCAACAGCGCTCTTGACGGTCAGACCGGTGTTTGATGGAATCTTCTGTCTTTATGAATCATACATATTTTAGTAGCAAGCATAGGAATGAGTTGAGCAGGAAATTGTCCATGCACTGTTCTTTTAGATCTTAAGATAGTTGTTAATGAATTTCAAGTATTATTTTCTATAGGTTTCAATATTGGAAATTTAAGTCTCACTACAATTGGATAGAGTATCTCCTGATACTCCTTTCTTCAAGCAGTGAGTATCAAGGACAACTTCAATACCCACTTCATCGTATTGAGAGTTAATGATCAGCATGCGTCCCTCAACAAATGGATAAGAGTATTCAAAAGAAAGACATTTATATTATTGTCCGGGAAATTGGCGATTGCAAGTCTCAATTGGCGTTGACTCGTCTACGTTGGCTATTTTATACAAATTTTGTGTTAAAATATCTAGGTTCTTGTATCCTGTTTTGGGAGAAGCAACATTCATAAAAATACCTGAGTCTGGAATGGAGTAAACTTTCTAAGGGTTTTTTACTATTGTTCTGACGTAGTTCGTCCATAAATAAGTGGCTATACCACCAGAAGATGCTCCAGTAAACACGACTTTTTCTGCATTCACTAAATCATAGTTATTTATAAGCCACTTAATATGAGATCGAGTATTATATGATCCTCTGAGATACAGCTATGTGTCTTTGTATTTAAAGGGAGACAAAGCAGCACCTTGATGAAAAGCCCCATCACAATACATTATTATTAACTTCGTCCAGTTTGCAAAGGTACTCAGGCTTGGATCTGTTGACAGATACCCTCCTGGACTTATGGTTTAATCTGGCCAATCTTTACTACTTCCCGAATCGCCTTGACTTCTCTGATAGCAACTCTCCAGCACCTGTTCAAGATTACCGCCTTCACAAAATCCACCTCCCACAAAAAATATTAAAAAATTCTTCCTATCTCCGCCTTCATGCAGATAAAATCCCGGCAACGTTCCATCGAGGCATCTGGCATTTGGATCGGTATCATGTATTACTTTTCGATATAGTTCTTCTTCCGATAAAGCAGTGAACACAAGAAAGATAAGTACTATTACCCTTGAATCCATGAATTTAATTAAATGTTAGATTATCATATCCTTAATTCAAATATATTAATTAACGATAAAATATTACAATCAGTCCTCGATAATTTCAGTTGCATCACATGTCCATGGTTTTGGCTCTTTGATGACAGAAAAAGACTTGTTCATGTATCTTTGTGAATTATACAGCGTTTTGTTGATAAAACTGATGGATTGAGAGGATTTTACTTTCTTTTTTATTTAGTTTAACTCTGACACCACTTTGGCGAATACCTTCGAACTCTTTCTTGCCTTACCACTTTCCATCTGATACAGATATCGGGCGAGCACTGCTGCATTTTTTATATGCATCATCTCAGATACGGAGTCACTCTCTCTCAAATCGGTATTACTACTTTCAGAATTTTAAATTTAACTCTTAAATTATTAGAATATTTTCTCATTATTGCAAGGCTAAAAAGGCTTTTACAACTCCTGCAACAATTTTTACTTTGATATTTTTGGGACAAGCAATCTATGAGCATTTTATATCCGCTCTTGAGTCGCAATTTAAGCTCTTTCCATTTATGTCGTTGACTTCTCTCTTAGATTCTTTTTCTTAATCCACTTTTTATCTCCGCCTGTCATCCAGCTCGTCATTAACTTACTAATTTAATGTTATTGAACATTTGAGGTGGTCCTGCTCTGAGGGATTGCATTTAAATCGGCTTATTTATTGGCCTTTGTCCTATTTATTAATAAATTGCCTTATATCTGATCAGCATTCGGGTATGAATAAGTTCTAATTTGGGATTTAATTTCCTTATTATAAATTCCAGTTATTTTGAGTCTATTCTCTCTCTCCCGATAGTAGTTATAGAAATATTCTACGTTTTTGACTTGTTTGCCCATTTCTGCTTTTTATTTACGGTCCTTCTCTTTTTAATTTATAATTATTTTTGGCTTAGAAATATACCCTATTAGTTATTATCTTGAGTTTTAAGTATCCTTTTGGAGCTGGTTAGCTAAATCCATTTTTTAAAGGAGGGCTCGCTTTGCCTTAGGAATGGTTGAGTATTCATTAAATTTAATATCTGCTAGTTCCTTAATTTAGGTCTTATACCTTTGATACACTTGATAGATAGGCCTATATTAGAGGAAAGACTGATTGAATTTCGCAGCTGTCGCCTTCAAAATATAATTAAAGGCTTGGTTCTGTAAAATTACTTTCACCACTGAATTTTACAGGTCAGATAGTGAGTGATAAAGATTGGATTGATCAGTAAATCTGCACATCGACGCAATAGTATCGAAGGTTTACTCAGCTACCTTTCTGGTCTCACAGCGAAAAGACAGAGCGATTTGCTGTCTCCTTTAAAATTTGATATAAATATCGCAATTGTTAATGCTGGTTGGTGCTTTCATATCAATCCAACTGATTTGTGAGTATTATACTCTATCGAGTGTTCTCTGAGGTTATTTCTCATAAAATACTCTAAGGAAAGGAAAGAACTCCATCATGAGTTGCCCGTTGAGACGTGACGGGTTGAGGTATGAGTGAAAACGCGTGCGGTTGAAATAGCGGCGAATGGAAATGGCTTGATATGCTTTTTACATATTATCCCAATCCTGTCATTCGAAGTGATAAATGCAATCGATTGATAGAAGTGAGACTATTCTCAATCCATTGCTTTTATTCCTAATTTATCAATAAATTTTATCAGTAGCCAAGCAGTTAACTTGCCGCGTTTTTAATTTCCTAATTTCTTTAATTATTCAAGGAACCCTCTTCCTTATAGCTTGATATCATTTAGGACTGTCCTATATAAAGCAGAATAGCTCTCGAATTTATTGGAGAGATTTATAATCATTCTTTATATGTAGGCGACACCATGCTACCTCTGCGGGTTGCAGTTCACCCAGTCCCTGACTGTTCTGGCTGACGTTCCAAGTTACTCGTCCTCGAGCGACTCCATCTCAATAATGAATCGGCGTGTTTGTAAAACTTGTAATACTATCCTTGTAAATATCCAGCAATTTGTTATTCAGGTAATCTATTCCTCGATGTAGAGCCAACTCAAATACAATAATCCTAACTATAAAAGTCAAGTACTGCTTCGATCGGCACCCACTAAAACACCTAATCCAAAGAAAGCGTTGCAGGTGATATACGAGACGACTCCCAAGACCATGAAATTAACTCGCACTCAAAGTGATTCAAAAACTTTGCTTCCCAAGCGTACAATCCAAAAAGAACCGACAATGACAGAGTAATCGATATAGTAATAGCAAATACATCCCTACGTGATGCTTATAATAGAAGAAATGCGTCAAAAAAACTATCTACTCATGACCCACCTCCCCAAGACCATTCTGTATCTTATCCACCTTTCCACATTAGGTATGCAAGTTATGGCTGAAGAGAGACATTAAAAAATAAAAAATGTAATCCTGTTTCTTGCTGAAACAATTAACCTTTCAATTGAAGAGTTGCCCTATGTATTACTCCTCACTAACTTTTTATTTTGTATGATGGATTCCAACAAAGTAGTAACTATTCTCAGCCAGCTCAGTAATATCATAGTGACCTACCCCAATCTTATCAGTTGGAAAACTCTTATTCTCTAGCAGTAGAAGGTGAATCAAATCCCACAATCGCCTGCAACTTTAGACTTGAAGTATGTCTTGCTAAAAGTTGACAAACTGTTGATCAAAATATAAATGGTGATCGATCTGGGTCGTAAGAATTAAAATTGTTTGAGAGAAGGCTTAATTCGACTGGCAAAGATTGATCTCAATTTATAGTGGAAGGACTACCGCAGGAAGGTGTAAGACAACATTAAAAACTTAAATGGGAAGGAAGACATCAATTAGGATCAATTAGCACTGCTCTACCACTTGAAGTTAGAGAGGAACAGCTTCAACTTAATATTGCGACAAATATTGAAAGACGAGGAGCAGATCAAAGAATAACTCATGCACCAGACTCACATATTTATCAGAGAGAAGGAATAATACGTCGATAAAATTGTTTAATTAACCCAGAAAATAGAAATGTTAGAGCACAAAATCAGGGATATAAATGAGGAGTATCAGAAGGTACCCAACAGGCATGAGCCGTAGATTATAGATGCTGTTCCATTAACTCATGATGTAGAAGATATGGACCCAGAGAAGAATTAGCTCGCTGCCTCATAATAAACATCGCTTCTACACAGTATAATAGCCTAAACCAATCTTTTCGGATTCAATAGCAAGATTTTCGGATCGTATAATGAGCCAATACTCTAAAACAAAACAAAATAGCTGTCGTAGGCCATGATTTCATAAATACTCAGGCTGCAGGATGGCTACGATTAACTCACTCGCAAAATAAAAGTAATAGATGCTGAAAAAACAAGTTTGCTCGATATTATAACAAGAAAGGAGGACAGAATGATCGGAGTTATCACTTAGAAGGATATTATCATAGAACGGTATGAACAGGCCTTGTGGAGAATGGAGAATGGGCTGCTTGTCACCGAGTAGCCCATGGCTCACCGAATCCGCTACATCATGCACATATTCTCCGAAAAGGCCAAGCACTCCCCATAGAAGCACGTAAAATAGAAAGGCAGCAAAGATAGTGACAAGAAGAAGAGTGATTGTGAAATATATTGAATATTCTAATGCATTTAATTTAATCATTAAAAATAGATTATTAAATTCATCTCACGGCTTGTACTCCATCTTCTGCAAGTATATCTTCTACAGCTATCGCCGCTTTTACAACGAGGCGTTCCCTTAGCGACTTCTCGATCGCGTTTTC